>Ga0184629_10000188_pt1 | contig 27296 bp, 26 predicted proteins | sample PLM4_32_b1_FD_133158 | JGI IMG/M metagenome (GOLD analysis project Ga0184629, IMG submission 133158) | Groundwater sediment microbial communities from an aquifer in East River, Colorado, USA - PLM4_32_b1 | ecosystem: Environmental > Terrestrial > Soil > Riparian zone | place: USA: East River...
AATTGTCTGAAACCTGGACTCCTTTTCTAATTCTATTCTCTTTCAAGAAATTAATCGCAAGCTTATCCCTTCTCAGGGATAGCTCGCGGGTCCGCTATCAATTATCATCCATTCAATGAACGTTGTTAACTCATTACTCCGAGTTACACGTGGTCTCTCAACCTAATACTGAACTCCTTCCGAATTCAGCTCTCAATTTTCAAATTGGGAGTGCAAAGGTAATCGATTGACCTCACTTCGCAAAATTCTTTTACTTATTTTGCCGATCTTCTTTGCCCCCAAAAGGGTCACAAATGTAATTACGAAAGGTATACTGGGGGGAAAATTTTCCGATTAGTTATCCACATTTGAACCAAACTGTAAAATTCATTTTTTGTCCTTGTCAACTACATTGATTATAAATTGATTACGCCAAACAACTTACACCTTTACTTTTTTGAAGAGCGGTACTGTACTACAGGGCTCACCAAACATCATGCTCGATGCGTAGCGCTTTAAGTTATTTGTTGCTTCAACATAGATGGCCACAGGAACATTCACTTTACTACAACCCTTGATAACAACTTTTGCATCCTTGAATTTGGACCAATCAACTTTCGCGAGACTTTCCCGAAAAATTGCAACTTCTAATTCTTCCAATGTTCCAAAGATTATCAACTGAGCGTAGGGTTGCAGCGCAATAGCCAGTAGCATATATGCCCATGTTGGCACAATGACATCCACAGAACAGTGAATGGCTACAAACTTATCTTGGTATTTCGTCCAATCGTGTTTTTTAATAAAATCCCGAAAGTCTTTTTCTTTTAGTATCAGGCCTTGAAAGAGTTGATCCTTAATATCCAGCATAACTCGCTCACCGGGTTGAAAGTATTGTTCAAGATCGATCGTGATGAGCGAACTGCTGGAAACTTTATTGACAATTTGATCCTGTGATCTTTCCATGATGATGTTAGAACATAAGTATCAGGCAATTTTGTTCGGAGCAACATCAATTAAATTAGCCGGCTTCTTTACCCTAAACTCCTTTAAATAAAAAGGTTCAAATTGAACCGTATCTTCTACATCGTTATTCTGGTACTTTAGTAAAGCCATAACTCCCAGCTGTGCAGCGGAAGGACTGATACCCGAAATGAAAGAAGCATTATTGTGTTTAATCACTGACCGACATTTCTCTGCTCCGCTTCCAAAAAAAATTATTGGTTTGTTATTCAACTGCTCTTCAAAACTTCTCTCATCAATAATTTTAGCTTCCACCCCATGAATAACTCTGCCATCAGCGTCTGAAAGCCGGCAATAGACCTCCATCCTTCGCGCATCAATCATTGGACACAGCCATGCTTTTGTGACATTAACGTTATTTACCTGCTCGGCCAACAACTCTAATGTACCAATTGCTATAAGGGGTATGGATAAAGCACAACAAAGTCCTTTAGCGGTTGATGTACCTATACGCAGGCCGGTGAATGATCCCGGTCCTGAAGAAATAGCGATAGCGTTCACTTGACGCAATTCAATATCTGCCGTCCTGACAACCTCATCTATCAAGATGGCAAGTTTAGAAGCATGGGAATGATCTCTGTGAACCTCTGAAAGAGCTAATAACTTTTCATTTTCATGTAGGGCCACCGAGCATACTGTAGTGGATGTTTCAAGGCTTAGGATTCTGGCCATCAGTGGGGGAAAGCGTTTTATGGTAGGCCTCCGCATTATTTAAGATTTTACGTGCTTCAATAATTGTTTTATCCCGATTCAGCGAAACGGAAGCCTGTCCTTCATTCAGCGCGTAATGAAAGCCAATCTGCTCCTCCAAAATTTCCTTTATTTCACTTTTGAATCGGGATAAATCAGCTGCTTTAATGGCTTCAATTTTATTTTTCAGGAGGTTTAGCTGTGCCTCAAGATCTCCATAATATCGTTCTTGTTTGGTCGCTTCAATTAGCTGTTTTGTATTTCTCTCAATGGCCGTAGAGTATGAGAATTTTTGCTCTTTAAGAAAACCTAAGAATTTTTCGTAGTCCTTATCTGAAAGGTAAAACGACTTCAGCTCCGGTTTATCCGGATTTTCTGAGCAATACTTCGACGCAAACTCAAATACCATTCCGGAATTAATTAGAGCCGCCGTAACGGTCCCAATGTATTCATCATCCATGCTGATATCAGGATCAAGCCCTCCTCCGTCAAAAACTTTCCTGCCGCCTTTTGTCTTGAATTCTGATTTCAATGAATCAGCCATACGGTCAACGGAGCCATCATCTTTTCGGTGTGTATAATCCACTGCCTGAATGCAGCGGCCACTGGGTATATAATACTTCGCGGTCGTTATTTTCAATTGCGAATTGTAAGCAAGCGGTCTCGTAGTTTGAACGAGTCCTTTTCCAAAAGTCTTCTTACCAATCAATACCGCGCGATCGTAATCCTGTAATGCCCCGGCCACAATTTCTGACGCCGAAGCACTGCCTTCGCTGACCAGAACAACCATTGGTATTTCAGTATCTACCGGGGTGTTTAGAGTCTTGTAGGATTTATTCCAATCCTCCACCTTGCCTTTTGTAGAAACAACTTCCTGCCCCCGTGGAACAAATAGGTTTACAATATTAACAGCCTCATGGAGCAAGCCCCCCGGATTATCACGCAAGTCAAGAATCATTTTTTTTGCTCCTTTTTCTTTAAGGCTAAGAAACGCATCAGAAACTTCGCGAGAAGCGCCAGGTGTAAAATCATCAAGTTTGATGTAGCCAATCTCTGGTTCTACCAATCCAAAGTAAGCGAGGTTAGTTAATATTATTTTTTCCCGCCTGATCTTAATAAGTATATTTTCTTTTTGGCCGGAACGTTTAACTTTTAATTCTACGTCCGTTTTAGGCTGACCCTTAAGTAGTGCACTTATGTCAGAAGATGATTTTCCCTGGACGTTTTTGCCATCGACAGAGACTATTTCATCGCCTACTTTCAGGCCCGCTTTAAAGGCAGGGAAATCCTTATAGGGATGGGTAATAACCGTTTTCTTATTGATCACACCGATCAATGCACCAATGCCGGCATATTGACCCGTCGTCGTTATTCGGAAGGATTCAAGTTCATCTTCAGCAATATAATCGGTATAGGGATCAAGCGATTCGAGCATCCCTTCAATTCCTTTGCGGATGAGCTTTTCCGGTTCAACTTCATCTACATAATAGGCATTGACCTCTTTAAACAGCGTAGCAAAAATATCCAGACTTTTAGCAATGTCGAAATACTTCTCTGCGGGATTTCTAAGCGCAAAACCTATTAGCGCTAACGCTACTAAAAGGACTGGCCATTTAATTCTTCTCCACATAATTAAACCGTTTAAAGGTCTTCACTAATCTTTCATGGATTTGCACGGAGGGCAAAATGTCTTTCACACTATAAATATAAGCAATGAGCAGTTTGTTCTGCATAGATAGCAACCCCTTATTAAGGCGATAGGCCTCTCGAATTCTCCGCTTAATGAGATTGCGATCCACCGCACGCTTAAAACTTCTCTTGGAGACAGAAATTACAACCTGGTGAAAAGGATATCCCTGATCCGGATTAGGCATAAAGAAAACCTTGAAAGGGAATAAATAAAAAGAGGAACCCTTGTCGAAGAGTTCCTGTATAAGTTTTTCCTTTGAGAGCCTTTCCTCCTTGCGGAATGTAAATTTCCCCATGAGTTGAAATTAGTCAATCTCCTTCGGGGACAGGTTAGCCGGAAGGCGATTATTTATGCTTTACAGTTTTTTCGCTGGAAACGGTGAGTTTTTTGCGACCATTCTTTCTGCGGTTTGCCAACACTCTCCGACCATTTGCCGTAGCCATTCTTTCACGGAAACCGTGTTTATTCTTTCTTTTTGTCCGGGAAGGTTGAAATGTACGTTTCATCGCGTTATTTTATTAGCATTCAAATAAAGGGCTGCAAAGATGACCAGGATTTTCTGGATTTACAAGATTGACCAGGGATTTTCTGGATTTGCAGGGCTGGTTTCGCTGTTTATTAAGGCTAGAGCATATTTTTATAGATTATTTGTCAATCCCCACAAATCCTACAAATCCTGGCTAAGAAACTAAATCTGCCAATACCCTCCTGGCCTGTTGCGGCTCAAGCCTCGGGCCGAACTGCGTAACTACCTTTGAAGATGCTAATGAAGCCAGTTTACCAGCCTCTGCAAAACTATGGCCATGAGTAATTCCATATATGAAAGCCCCCGAGAACATATCTCCTGCACCATTTGTATCAAGTGCCCTTACCTGATAGGGCTCAATATTAATATAGGTATCCCCGTCAAAAATAAGGGCACCGTTAGCACCCAGGGTGATAGCAAAACGTTTGGCTACTTCCCTCAGCTTCTCACGCGCTTCGGCTATTGAGTTGGTTCCAGTGAAAATCATCGCCTCCTCTTCATTGCAGAATAAGAGATCCACGCTGGCTCCGACAATCTCCTGCATTTGTGCGGCAAAATATTTAACCATGCTTGGATCGGAGAACGTTAACGCGACGTCAACTTTGTTTCTTTCAGCAATTTTCTTTGCTGTTTTCATTGCCTCAAGCCCTTTCGGACTTGCTATGAGGTATCCTTCAAGATAGACGTAAGAAGAATTCTTTATCGCTTCTTCATCTAAATGTTCGGGTGACAAAAAGGAACTTACGCCGAGAAAGGTGTTCATGGTCCGGTGCGCATCTGGCGTAGTCATTACAAGGCAGCGGCCGGAATGTCCAACCGGGCAATTCTCATATTTAAGATTCGTATCTACCCCATTCCGTCTAATATCTTCCAGGAAGAACTTACCCAACTCATCTTTTGCAACAAGGCAGGAGTAAAAACTACTTCCACCAAATTGGTTTACAGCCACAACGGTATTCCCTGCCGAACCCCCACCGGACAATTTGCTTTTCTTCATGTCAATCACCTTCATCAGCTCGAGCTGACGTCTTTCATCGACCAGTGTCATGACTCCCTTTTCTATATTATTTTTTTCAAAGAAGTCGAATTCCACCTCCGTGACTATATCTACAATAGCATTACCCATGCCGTAAACATCATATTTTTTCATGCTGGAATTTTTTCGCAATGATAAGTAAAAGTATAATGAATGCTATTACTTTCCGCCCTTATGTTGAATGTTCAGTGTCATCTTGTATTTTCTAGCGCGATCGGGGTAATCGGTGATGAGGCCATCAATACCCATACCTTTGAGCGATAACATATCGGATATTTCATTCACCGTCCAGGGGATAACACGCATTCTACGTTGATGCAGATAATTAACCTTCTCTCTCGAAAGAAGTTTGAAGTACGGACTGTAGACTGAAGGTATAAATCCAAGTTCTTCCAGATTAGCATCAATTGTTTTGGCATTCTCGATCAATGCGGCAAGTCTTATTTCGGGATACTTTTTATGCCAGTACTTTAAGACTCTGAAGTCAAAGGATTGAATAACTAACCTTTCCAGCGGAATGTATTCATCAACAAGATTGTAAACCAGGTCAGCGAATTCCTCAATGGAAGGATGAAATTTCTTATCTCCTTCCGGTGAGCTTTTAATCTCGATGTTGTAGTCAACTTCATACGATGCATTACTCTTAATATGATTTTCCACGACAACGATTACATCCCGGAGCAAAGGTTTTGAAACTTTTAGTTTCTCCTGCTGCGGGAAAAGCTCATTGCCTTTTGATCCGCAATCAAAGTTCTTTACCTCATCATATGTCATCTTGTAAATATTGAATTTCTTTTCCTCTTTTTCGGAATAAGAATTCCCTGCAGAATCCAAACAAATGGAAGCAGACATCCAGGGTTCGTGCGACACCACCACGCGTTTGTCTTTCGTGATAGCTACATCAAGTTCTATGGTTGTTACTCCTGAATCAAGCGCCAGTAAAAAAGCAGGAATTGTATTTTCCGGTTTCAAACCGCGCGCTCCACGATGTCCTTGAATATCAAATCTGGGAATGTATTGCGCTGAACTCGAAAGCGCGCTCAACAATGCCAGGACCAGGAATTTAAATCGACTAACCATATTCAAAGATAGGCGCAACCGCCACACCCAACAAGCGCTAAGTTGAAAGCTTAACGATAGCTTAATTTGATTGGGTGCTTACCTCATCGGATTAATTAAAAGTGCCTATACAATATCTCCCTCCCAAATTGTATTCAATTAGTGAATAATTGATGCTTGCTGTGAGATACTATTTTATTGTCGAGCATATTGTTTAGCAGACCTTTAAGTTTACTAAATTCGGCACTGATGGAGTTGATTGAATTCAAACAAGTTTTTGACAAGCATTATGATGCTGTTAAGAATTTCCTCTATTATAAACTTGGTGATATCGACCTTGCCGAGGATCTCGTACAGGAGGTTTTTCTTAAGACCTGGGAAAAACGCGATACCATCAAAATGGAAACCGTGCAAAACCTGTTGTTCACGATCGCCAATCACCTTGCCATAAATCATTTCAAAAGTGCTAAAACCCGGTTTGAGTTTAAATTGAAAGACCAGCCCTATACTACCTTGGAATCGCCGGAGTATGTGCTGGAGAAGGATGAATTTGCATTGAGATTGGAGGAAGCGATTAGTTCTTTACCCGAAAAACAACGGGTTGTATTTTTGATGAACCGTATTGATGAATTAACTTATAAAGAAATAGCCGAGCGGCTTGAAATCAGTGTTAAAGCGGTTGAAAAAAGAATGCATGAAGCCCTTGAACATCTATTAAAAAAAATAGAGCATAAAATCTAGGAGATGAAACGCGAGGACCTGATAAAAGAGTGGATTGAAGGAAGGTTATCTTCCGAGGAGTTGGATAAGCAAATCCAGGCGGATGAAGGTCTGTCGAATCTCAAAAATATCATTTCTAAATCGGCAGAACTCAATGTCCCCAAAAAAAGAACGAAAGAAGAAGCCTGGAATCTGTTGTCCTCCAAAATTGAAGAAAAGAAATCTGTTAAAGCTGTCAGATTAAATCCTTACCTCTTCATCGGCATTGCAGCGTCCGTTACATTGATAACATTCGCCTTCTACTTCCTATTTATTAAACCAGAAACCGTGCTGGCACCCAAAGGTCAACATGTTTCATACAAACTCCCGGACGGCTCAGAGGTTTGGTTGAATGCAGACTCGAGAATAACATTTCGAACATTTAATCAAAGTGACGACAGAAAAGTCCAACTGAATGGCGAAGCTTTTTTTAACATAAAAAAAGGAGGTCCTTTTGAAGTGGAAGGGGAGTATGGTACTGTTATTGTTTTAGGAACAAGCTTCAATGTTAATCAACGGTTTGAGAACCTTGAAGTATCCTGCTTTACCGGATCCGTACAAGTAATGAACAAGGATGGACTAGTCATTAAATTGAAGGCAGGTGAAGCTACGCGAATGATAAACAATAAGCTTATACCTGCCTCCAGATTCAATGCTGAAAAGGAAGCTTCATGGCTTACAGGTGATTTCTATTTTGAAGGTATACCGTTGGAAAAAGTCATCGATGAACTTGAAAGACAATTCAACATTGAAGTAATCTATAAAAGCAAAATACCGCGGACCTACACAGGTTATTTTAACAATAAGGACCTGGACGAAGCCTTGCAGCTAATATTCCAACCGATGTCATTGCAATACCACAGAGATGAAAACAAAATTATTGTTGAGTGACGTATGTACTTCGGCAAGTAAGCGTTAAACAAGAAGCTCCAACTTCATTCCGGGTGTCGCTAACCTATAGCCTTTTGATACTCCTTTTTCTCTGCGCGGGTTCATTATCCGCCCAGGATATTATCATTCATGAAAATTTTGAAAATGTTACCCTATCAAAAGTCCTGAAAAAAATCCGGGATGATTATAACGTTAAAATCGCCTATGACAATGCATTGGTCGAGAACATTATTATCAATCAGCGACTTGAGAATATTACCTTGGTGGAAGCGCTCACCCGTATTCTTTCTACTACTGGATTAACACACCAGTTACTCAATGGAAAAATTATTATCATTCCCCGGCAAGCCGAGACTGTGAACACAGTACCCCAGCGATTTAATTTCAATGCATCGGGTATCATTAAAGATGAAGAAACGGGTGAAACTTTACCCAACGCGACGATTTACCTTACCGGAACAAATGCGGGTACCACCAGCAACACCGACGGTTTTTTTACTCTCATGCACATCCCTGACGATACCTGTTCACTAACCATAAATTATTTAGGGTACGTTTCAAAAAAAATACGACTGAATGAAGTGACGGATTTGTCAAGCCTATCCATACCTCTTCAAAGCGATCGGAAGCTTTTAGATGTGGTTATCATTACCGACCAATATGAATCCCCTTTAGCGGTAACGGAAAAAATTAGCAAATCGGCATTTGATCCTAAAGCCCTGACCAGCCTTCCATCGTTAGGCGAACATGACATCTTCAGAACATTACAATTACTGCCCGGTGTAAGCGGTACAAATGAATCATCGGCCGGATTGGTTATCCGCGGTTCTATTCCAAGTCAAAATCTAATTTTGTTGGATGGGTTTACGATTTATCATCTGGATCACTTTTTTGGAGTGTTCAGTGCGATTAATGCAGATTTTATTAAAGATGTTCAAATCTATAAAGGTGGTTTCGATGCAAAGTATGGAGGCCGAGTTTCGGGAGTAGTAGATATTACAGGGAAATCCGGCAGCACCACGAAGACGAAAGGAAACTTCGGTATAAATATGGTGAGCACCAACGCCACCATAGAGGTTCCGGTAGGCAAAAAAGTATCCCTCTTGTTTTCCACCCGGCGCGCCTATTCAGATATCATTCAAAGTAGCCTCTATAAAAAACTATTCAGCATCGCACGCCACAATGATGAACAAATTAAGCGTCCCTTTGAGAATGCAAAACTCGATGCAATTGAACCTAAATTTTATTTTTACGATTTTAATTCGAAAATCACTTATCGTCCCTCCAGGAAGGATAACATTGCACTTAGTATTTACGGTGGGAAGGATAATTTGTCAGGCGACAAAACGGACTCAATTTCCGATATAACAAGACAGATTTCATTTAAGGAAACGCTAACCGAAAGTACGGTGTGGGGAAACAACGGAGTTAGCCTGCGGTGGGGTCGTCAGTGGAATGGAAAATTTTATACAAATCTTAAGCTTTCAGGTTCGAATTTTTTCAGAACGTATGACTTTAAATACCAATATAAACTTGACTCCACAAATTTTATTCAGGAGGGTAACATTGATTTTATTCAGGAAAACAGAGTAGACGACTCTAACTTAGCCATCGACCATGAATGGCTGATCAGCGAAAAAGTTACGTTGGAATTTGGGATATCCGGTATGGAATACAAAATTCATTACAAGACTGCAGCAAACGAACAGGTAGCGGATGAAAGAAATGACAAGGGTAACGTGGGAAGTTTATATACGACAGCTAAAATCAATCTTACCAACAGATTAAATGCATCCATAGGCATACGATCAAATCACCATGAAATTAATCAGGAGTGGTATAGTGAACCACGCCTAAGTCTGAGCTATAAAATAAACAACAAGTTTAATTTAAAATCAGCTGTTGGCCGCTACTACCAATTCGTGAACCAGATACAGTATGATGATCCCTACAACGGCATTCAAAATTTCTGGGCATTCTCCAACAACGATGGTGTGCCCGTTGTACAATCAAACCATTATATAGTAGGCGCTACCTATAAGGCCGGTGATTTTCTGTTTGACGTGGAAGCTTATTATAAAGATCTCGAAGGTGTTGTTGAATTTAATCCAGTACCCTACTTTGTTAAAGACGGATTTTTGGATCCGGGTTTGTTCATCAATGGCAAAGGGCGAATGAGCGGAATTGATTTCCTCATCCAGAAAGAAGCCGGAATTTATAAAGGTTGGTTAGGTTACTCCTGGAGCAAATCACTTCATTCATTTCCTGCGATTGAAAATGGAGCGTTCTTTCCTTCGTTGCAAGATCAGCCGCATGAAATAAAATTCGTGAATATGCTGAGGCTTGGCCAATGGGATTTGTCGTCCTCCTGGGTATATGGCTCAGGCAGGCCCTTCCCGGAGTATGACATTATCTATTTCACGGATGCTGATGGCAATGTAGAAGACTTTGCCGTGATAAAAGACAGAAGGAACTATAGCCGATTACCGGCTTACCATCGTCTTGATGTGGCCGCTGCCTATAACTTTTCAATTGGAAAATGTACCGGTCAGGTTGGGCTTTCTGTCTTCAACGTATACGGCCGGGAAAATATAAAAACCCGTAAATTGAGTATTCCTTTCCTGGAACGAACACTACAAACACCCAACCAACCTCTACCTGAATATCGCGACCTTGTTCTAATCAGCTTCACACCGAGTGTTTTTTTTAACATAGGATTTTAGAAAGACTTATGCGCGCCTTATGGCTGTAAGAACACGTGCATACTCTATATAAGCCGTTCGTTGTTAATAAATATTTTTTAAAACAAATCTGGCCTACCAAGCCAAAATCGCCATTTATCAGCGGTATCCAACATCGTCTTGAATTTTTTTACTCCGTCCGGTAGGGTAAATCGATGGAGTCTTGTATTACCCATTGAAGCGATACTATGGGTAATCATCAACATATGGAAAACAGCAGTAATCCTTTAAAAGAAAGGGTGCTTAAGGTTTCTGCCGCGTTTTCAGTTCCCATAGGCATCACCCGAACCGAAGCCTGGCAAGCATTGCAAGGACGAATAGCGGCAGTTGTTCCCAGTGAAAATGAAATTAAGTTTGATTTTACCTTTTATTTAAAAATAGCGGCTTCCTTGTGTGTTATAGCATTGGCCGCATTTAGTGTTTATAACCTTCAGCATGTTCAGCTATTAACCGCTAAGGGCGAGCATCAGCTAATAACCTTACCGGACCATTCAACCGTAATGTTGAATGCCGGATCAGCACTTCAGTACAACGCGTTACTTTTTGTTTTCACACGAAAAGTCAATTTCACCGGGGAAGCTTTTTTTACGGTGCAAAAAGGAAGCAGGTTTGAAGTGGTCAGTCAACAAGGCGTAGTCGAGGTATTAGGAACGCAATTCAACGTCAAGTCCCGCAAGGCTATCTATGAAGTAGCTTGTGCGGAAGGCAAAGTGAAGGTTAGCAATACCGCTAACAACTCTAGTGTGATCCTGACACCAGGTCTTCATACGATGTTATTTCATAAAAATCTAAAACAGCCAGCACTGTTCAAATCAGAGGTAACGGCCTGGAAAAACGGTGAGTTCTATTTTGAAAATGCTTCACTCCAGGAGGTCCTGAATACATTAGAGCTTCAGTACGACATCACCATTCGCTTTGATGGCCCGGCCACCCGATCATACACTGGTTATTTTACCAACAACAATCTCGAAGAATCCTTAAAACTTGTTTGTCTTCCGCTTCGGCTGGAATATGAAATCTTAAATAATAAAGAAGTAAGAATCTCAACTAAAGAATAATTGTTAAACTAAATCCAAATGAAAATGAAAATCAAATCGTTTAAAATTGTCGCCATGTTGCTTATGATTGCGTTGTACGCATGTACCGAGGAGCAGGTAAAACCTGAAGACAAGTCAGGCAGTACGGAAACAGAGCGAGTAGTTTTACTCAAAACAGAATTAGATCATGCTGCTTTCAATCTATTTGGCTCCAAATTCAAAACCAATGTCGGTGGTCGTGAGCAAACCGGTATCCATCGTTTTAGTGGACTATTCCGCAGTAAAGAAGAAGCTGCCCGAAGAGCAGAAGACTGGGATACCTGCGCCTTGGTGACCATTACAGAAAATACCGATGGTACTTACACCGTGATTCTGAATTTTGGCGAAGGATGTGAAGATAACGGCAAGTTCATTACGGGTGTAGTAGCCTTCACTGGAAGCGAGACCGATACATCCGGTGTATTTAAAATAGCGTTTGACAAATTCTCGGAACGCGGTACTGATGAAGTAATTGAAAACCCCGCTACTATAAACGGGTTTTATGTCGGAAGCTGGGGCATCAGCCTGAACAATGGACTTGAATATGAAGAAGCCTTTCAAACCGCCTTTGAAGTAAATTATCAAGATGGAGCAAAAGAAACCATTGCCGGCGAAGGTGAGCTGGTTGGAGATCTTGATGGCTTTGCCGTAAACAAATACAACTTTGCCGGCAAAAACTTAAATAATGATGTGTATGCCGCCGTTGTCGTGAATCCGTTAATCTTTGATTTCAATTGTGAAAACACGACTATCTTCACCAAAGGCACGGAAGGTTTTAAGGTTAATGACAAATCTTCCGCTATCGATTTTGGCGAAGGTGCATGTGATAATATTTTTACCATTTTTCTTGACGGTATTACCATCATCATTGATTTGGATAAAATCGATGCCTAAGTCTTGCGTTGGTTCTAATGATAAAGCCCACGATTAAATCGTGGGCTTTTTTTATTCCTCAGTAACTTCCAGTTTATATCCAATTCCATGAATCGTATGGATATTAACAGAAGGTTCATCTTTAAATATCTTGCGCAAACGTGAAATAAAAACATCCAGGCTTCGGCCAACAAAATAACCTTCATCCTCCCAAATAGCTTTTTGGATAATGTCCCGTTCGATAATCTTGTTTGAATGAATACAGAATAGTCTTAATAGCTTGGCTTCCTTATTGGTTAGTTCCATAACCTGATCTCCAGCGGTGATCTGCTGACTATTGTAATTAAATTTGAATCCGGCCAGTTGATATAAGGATTGAACATCTGCTTTTGTGGGTTTACTGTATACTCGTTTTAGAATGGCTTCAATCCGCAATAAAAACTCCTCAACGCTAAAAGGCTTGGTGATGTAATCATCTGCACCAATTTTAAATCCCAGAATGCGGTCCTCCTTTAACACTTTTGCGGTCAGGAAAATAATAGGTACTGAAACGTTTAGTTTCCGGATCGCTGCGGCCAGTGTAAAACCATCTTTTTTAGGAAGCATCACATCTAATACGCACAGATCAAATTCCTCTTTTACAAAAGCGCTTAAAGCGGTTTGTCCATCACTCAAGGCGCAGGTATTGTATCCGGCCATTTCCAGGTTATCCTGGAGCATGAACCGCATACTCTCATCATCTTCAACCAACAGGATTTTTCTGGGCATGATCAGCAGTTTTGAAAATATAATTCAAAAAGACTTCCTTTATTCACTTCGCTTGATACTGAAACATTTCCCTGGTGTGCCTTCACAATTTCCCGGACATACGTCAATCCCAAGCCGAAACCTTTTACATCGTGTACATCTCCCTGGGAGGCACGGTAAAATTTGTCAAAGATGTATTGCTGAATATCCTTGCTTATGCCTATCCCCTTATCGGCAATAGCCACTAAAATGCCATTATTCTTATTGGTGGTCGTAATGGTGATTTCCGGATTAGCGGGAGAATACTTATCTGCATTATCCAGCAGGCTATAAAAAATATTCGTGAGGTGGAATGGATCTCCAAAAACCAACGGTTGCCGGGCTTCAAGCCTGCTCTTAATTTGTCCATGCCTGCTTTCCACCCGTAATTGAAAATTGCGAACTACTTCTTCGATAACTGAATTTAAGTTTACCTCGCTTTTCTTTAGTTCAATTTCTCCTCTTTCCAACATGGCTGTCTGCAACACTTGTTCTACCTGAAACTTGAGTCGTTGATTTTCAGTATAAATGATGTCGACATAATGCGCTGCCTTCTCTTCATTAATCTTTCCGGCTGCTTTACGAAGCACTTCACTGGCGATAGAAATATTCGTGATGGGGGTTTGAAGTTCGTGTGTCATGTTATTAATGAAATCAGCCTTTACCTCCGCCAGTTTTTTTTGTTTTGACAAATCGACTATCATAAATCCAAAAAGTATCAGGATCAGCAAAAAAGTAAAGGCAGAGAATATCCAGATACCCATGGCTCCTACAATATCCGCTTTCTTATCGGGAAAAGTTATCATAAAATCCATGGCCGTTTTCTCAGGTAAAACTCTGGCTAAACAAGTAGCTTCGGCATCTGACAATACACCCTTCTTATAATAATTTCCAAACGTCACGAGGTTTGATAGATCCTCATACACTATTAATTCAAAGGGTGAAAGCAATTGATATTGCTGGAATGTGCTTTTAAGCAAGGAATCTAATGAAGAATAGTTTATGTAATGATTAAAATCAACATGGTAAGCGTTTGTAGCCGTCCGTTCAACAGGGGCAATTCGTGAAGTGGAATCATTTTCCATTTGTAACAACTGGTCTGTCAAGCTACGCAATGCAAGATTAACACTTTCATCAAACTGCCGCTCTTGCAGGGTATAAGCATTCATAAACCAATATACTTGCACCACCAGTAAGCCTGTCAATGCAATCAATGCAATGGCGATGATTGTTCTATATGTTTTTGGTTTTTTCATACTCACCACACGATGTTGTCGTAAAAATACAGAGTTAAACGGATGTTGCTTAAACTTTTACATTTCATTAACATCTTTTTACAAAGTCTTTACAAAAATGTGCCCAGGGTAAAACTAGGTTTGCCTCATAAACGACTTAGTATTATGAAAACTATCTATTGTTTTTTCCTCGTATTAATTGCAGGATTGCTCACTAACTTTTCTTATAAGAGGACAAACTCAACCTCCTACAAGGTTGATACAAAACAAAGTAAAATCCTGTGGACCGGATACTATTTATTTAGTTTTGGTGAACACCGCGGCAGTATTGAAATCTCAGCAGGAGAAATTCAAATCGATAACCAACACATCACCGGCGGTTACTTCGACATTGATATGAGGAGTATTAAAGACCTGGATATGCCAACGGAAGATGGAGGAAAAGACCTGGAGAACCATTTAATGAGCGATGATTTTTTCGCCGTTGATAAATTTCAGACGGCACGATTTGAAATAACAAAAACAGAAAAGATCAAAGACGCTGCACCCGGAAATCCTAACTACGATGTAACGGGAGACTTGTTTATTAAAGGAGTAAAAAACAACCTTACATTTCCGGCCCTGATTACCTTTAAAGAGAATAGTGTGGAAGCCATGACCAAATTTAAGTTTGATAGAACGAAATGGAACATTCATTACAACTCCGGAAAGTTCTTTTCCGATGTTGGCGATGGTGCTATTTCTGATGCGATTGCCCTTGAAATAAATCTTATCGCCTCAAAATGAGAGGCTGTCCAATTCACACAACTGATTTGCTTGACCTGTTAAAAACATTTAGACCATGAAACTCCTGACTACCTTATCCTATTTTATTTCTATTGCATTTGCTCAAACTGCAGTTGACCCGGCAGGAGGAAGAATTTACATCAGTAAGGATCAAGGTGTGAACTGGGAAAGGGCAGACAAGGGATTTCCGGCTGATGCTGCAGTCAATGCGTGGGTCGTACAAGGTGAGAAAGTCATTGCCGGAACCAATGCTCATGGCATATTCATTTCATCCGACCGACTAAAAAGCTGGTATCCATCCGGCAAAGGATTGTCGAAGAATACCAGGATAATTTCGTTGGCATCACATAAAAACATACTGCTTGCGGGAACGTATACGGATGGAATATTTATTTCGGATGACGGCGGTGAAAGCTGGCATCTATCCAATACCGGATTGAAGAATTTAACCATCCGCAGCTTCTATTCAAAGGGTCTCCTTTTACTTGCCGGTACCAACGATGGAATTTACAGCTCATCAGATTATGGAAAATCATGGATTCTTGAAAAAAGTGGCTTCCAGCTAAATGCTTTTTCGTTCTCAAACAATCAAATCTTTGCCGCCACAAACCAGGGTGTCGTGGTATCTAAGGATTATGGTAAAACCTGGCATTGGATTTATAAAGACAGCGCGATCTATACATTGGCCGCGAATGAAAAAGAGATTTATATCATGGATTTTTTTGGAAATGTTTATAGATCTCCTGGCCCTAACTTTATTTGGTTAAAAAGTGATGTGTATTTACCCCTTCATGACACATTTCAGCTAACACCGGCGAGTCCCAAATTCTTAACAGCAGCATGGAAAAGGGCATTTAAGAATATGACTGGCGTAAATCAGTACCTTCGTAACAACGGCCTTCCTGTAGATTCTGCCTTCGCTGAATTACTGGATACACCGTTTGGTCTATTGGCGTGCGCAGTGTCGCCTAAGAAAATAGGTTGCTAGCAAAAAAAACAAAAAAAAGCCGGAATGAATCCATTCCGGCTTCCCCATCAACCTTTATTGCTTCTTACTTACTTCACCATTCTTCAAATTCGATGTAAACTTTTCACCTTTAACATTTAGTTCCGCAGCATCGGCGCCCTGGAAAGTGATGTCTCCGGTGTAGTTGAAGTCACCCTTGTCAGGAACATTACCTTTGATCACATAGGTACCGGACCCACTGGTGATCTGATGCGTTTCTTTGTTGATCATAACATCTTTCAACGTGATCTCCACACTACTGTTTCCGGATTTTACCTGTTCCTTGTTTTCAAAAGAGCCACTTCTTTTATACAAGCCATTGAGCAGAAAATCGGTCGCCACTTCCTCCAATCTGGTCAAGTCAAGTTCAGCGATGCCCGAGTGTTCTGCGGCTAACTTAGGCGCATCAAATTCACCACTGTAACTCAAATCCACAGATACTGCAGATGGCTGGCTCTCGGTGTTACAATTTAATTTGAACTTATAACTAAAATCATAGCTATAAGTTGTCGTTGCTCCATCGGGGCTTGCTCCGGATAAATCTAAATTCTGGGAGAGACCACAAGCGGCCACCCTGCCCCCGGCATTATCCGCCAACAGATCTTCGGTTACATCCGCAGACTTTCCGGATACAAAAGATACTCCGGAGGTATTGGATGCCAACGAAGAGGAAATGATTATAGCAGCTTCTTCAGCAGTAATGGAATTGGCCGGCTCATCTTCCTGACACGCCACAGCAACAGCAAACATTGAGAAGAATAACCACGCTTTGTTTTTTTTCATAATTACAGATTTATGTTTCTAAGTTTGGCGCTATAACGTAAGGCATAAGTTGAAATCACCCGAACTGGCTTTAAAGAGCCGGAATGATCAATAAACTTCTGAAAATGGGGGTTGGGTGGTATAAGAAAAATTCTGGCGCCTGTTGTACTTTAATTTTGCAAGGCGGTTGGACTAGGGCAGACCTTCACCATTCATCCATTAGAATCACCCGCGAATGTTGCGTGTGGAAATTTTCGCTCTGAGAAAGTTCATGTATCCATTTAGTCCAACTTATAAATAACTGCCTCATATGGTCTCAGTTTTCCATCAACGGAGGCATTGGGATAATTTCCTAATAACACATTTGCATTACGCATATCGATGCCTGTATTTACAGTAGCAGACGTGCCTTGAAAATTCAAGAGTACTAAAATTTTCTCGCCGTTCTGTTCACGGCTATAAGCATAGACATCGGGATTATCCTTATCTAATAATGTGTATGCACCATAAACCAAGACCGGATTTTCTTTACGCAATTTTACTGCCGCCCTGAAATAGTTTAACACAGAGTTTTGATCCTTGTCCTGCGCTTCTGCATTTATTGTTTTGTGATTCGGATTCACCTTCAGCCAGGGAGTGCCTGTAGTAAAACCTGCACTACTTGTGTTATCCCACTGAAATGGTGTCCGGCCGTTGTCACGTGCAACGCGTTTTTGTTTCTCTTTGAATTGGATCAGATCACCACCCTCCAGCTTTAATTTCTTGAATTTATTTAGTGTCTCGATATCGCGATAATCCTCCATATTGTCGAATCGAATATTTGTCATGCCCAGTTCATCTCCATAATAATAGTAAGGCGTTCCTCGCATGGTCATAATAAAAGTGGTCAACATTTTGGATGACCTGTCTCTGAATTCTTCACTATCGTTTCCAAAACGACTAACCATACGGGCGTTGTCATGATTAGCAAGATAAATTGAGAGCCAACCATCATCGGCAAAGGCACTGTCCCACTTTGAGTACACCCGCTTAAATTCAAGCAGACTGTAAGAGCCTTTTTCCTTACCAATATCAATGGCGTCAAAATGATATGCCATGTTCAGCTCATTTCGGTCGGCATCTACCAGTGCATGGGCATCCGCCAACGTGCTTCCCGCACCTTCGGCCACCGTCATCACATCATATTGGCGCAGCACTTCCTGGTTCATTTCTTGCAGGTATGTGTGCAACTGCGGTTGCATGCCATAGTATTTCGCTATGTTTTTTTCATAGTCTAATGGAAGCGTAGAAAAAGTCGTATCCTTAGCCGCATATTGAAAGGCATCAAGCCGAAATCCATCAATTCCTTTATCTCCCCAAAATTTCATGATGTCGTAAATCTCTTTCCGGACTGTTGGGTTCTCCCAATTCAAATCGGGTTGTTGCTCGGCAAAATAGTGTAAGTAGTATGCATCCGTGAGTGAATCGTACTCCCATGCATCACCGTTGACATCGAAAAAACTAAAACGAGGTGCAGGCTTTCCTTTTTCTGCGGGCCACCAATGATAGTAATTGCGATAGGGATTGTTGCGAGCACTTCGGGACTTCCTGAACCATTCATGTTCAGCGCTAGAATGATTAACGACCAAATCCATGATTAGCTTTATATTTCTTTCGTGCAGCCCTTTTAAAAGATTATCAAAGTCCTGCATCGTTCCAAACTCTGTCATGATATTACGGTAGTCGCTAATATCGTAGCCGTTGTCATAATTGGGTGACGTGTATATCGGGTTTAGCCAAACCACGTCAATACCCAGGCTTTTTATGTAATCTAACTTTGAAATAATGCCCTTCAGATCCCCGATACCATCTCCGTCACTATCTTTGAAACTCCGTGGATAAACCTGGTAAACAATAGCTTCCTTCCACCATTTACGATCATTAAGTTGTGCAGTTTCTCCGGTCGGTGCCTGACAAGAACTAATGCACACGATAGCTGTAAGGATGGCAAGCGAGATATAGTTGCTCATTGCATTCATGTTTAAAACGAAGATAGAATATTTAGCAAACACATCTTGTCCGGGCGGCTCGGCCTGGCAGTAACAGAATATAGGCATGGCATCCTATATATTTGATCAGGAAAAGGTGATGGAAAATTTTTTGTGGGATGTAATTAAAAAACTTATCCAAAGATTGGTGTCAATAGTTACTTTTTCATCCCGTCAGGTGCACTCGTAAGAGGGAGCATCTGATGCTCCGAGCCGCACGCCTTCAGGTTTTCAAGAAAAAGACATTTAGTCAATGATCTATTAGCGGAAAATTAGAGCTCCGAAGACTGGTGACGCTGATTGGGAAGTAAAAGCATATCTACACTAAGTCAGATTTCAATTTATTTTGAATATTTTTATATAACAAACATTAATGAAATGATTTTGATTGACGTTCTACAAAGGATACCAGGCTTTGAAAGACTTAACAGTCTTCAAATTGCCTTAACTGTGAGTAACCACAGTAGTCCCGGGTATGTTAAAGTAGGAAAACGACTCAAATGGACTGCAACAGTTGACGACCATCAGGATGGACAAATAATAATAGTTACCGTTGAACATGATGAGGCTCTCGATCCAGAGGAAGGAGATGTACAAATAATTCGGAGCGATAAATACATTGTTACAACATCGGCGAGCACTATTGTTAGAAACATCGTTAAAGAAATGGATGATTATCACAACTGAAATTAATGTTCCATACGTTAAGCGAATCCACTTTGCATCAAATCCTATAGCAAAGGGGTAGGTCAAACAATTCCCGGAATAAGGGCAGTGTCGTATCCGGAATATTCACTTCGAGCCGCTGACTCTCAGGTTTTAACAAAGATATTTTCTTATAGAATTATTACCGCCAAATAAAAGAGGTTATTTAACTTCTTCCTTAAATTTTTTCACAGTCAGAATTTCCGTCCTTCCATAAATCTTTATTTCCAATAAGTGCTTGTCCCTGTTATTAAAAAGTCAGCTTTACCTTCTTTGGAGAGCGCTAATAAAAAATCATCTTTTGGGTCGCGACAAATTCGCTTGATTTTCTTCATTGTTACTTTTTCGGAAACTATATTGAGAACGGAAATTAATTCGGCTACTTTGTCTTGATCAAAGTATTTTTTGAGCTTTTCGCGAGATGTAACAATTTTCAACTCGTCAATTAATTGATCTGTTGTGATCAGTTTAATTTTCTCATTAATGATAAGGTCTTTAAGATTTTGAAGTTCTTTGCCAATTAAAAAACTTATCCAAAGATTGGTGTGAATAATTGATCCCATCAGAAGAGTCACTCGTAAGAGGACTCTGATGCTTCGAGCCCATACCTTCAGGTTTTAAAAAAAGATATTCAGGTTATAGAATTATTAGCGGAGGATCAGAGTCCCGGGGACCGGTGACTCTGATTGGGAAGAAATCCTTAATCACATGGCGAGGCCATCTCTTTGCTTAATGTCTGACTTTTTGCCTCATTTCATGAGAGTGCTATCAATGAAAAATAGAAATTCTTGATTGGCTTCCATATATGTTTTGTTTAGAATATTTTTTGCTGTAATGTATCCACCGGTATTCGGCCGAGATGCAATTTTTGCTATTTCTTTTATTATCTTCTCCTCTTTATCATTTCTATAATCATAAATCATTGCATTATATCCGGTTACCGCATTCCACTTACCCTCTGGAATGACTCCCCATGCAAATTGGCCACCAATTGAGCCAATACCTATTTTTACGTCTGCTCCAAAAGCAGCGTGATATGCAGCAATACCAATTTTAATTGTTAGTTGATTTGCTTTAGGATCTTTAAAGTACTCCTTGCTTTCAAGTAAATTAATCTTCGCGGAAGGATATGTTTTTATTATAAACTCCGCAAGACTTTTAATCGTTTCGCTTGCACTACAATCTATTTTACTATTTTTTGTAAGAAGTCGACCATCAAAAATCACAAGGTCAATTTCTTCATTTTCCAAAAATCCTTCTCTGGGGGTAATTAGTTGGTCTTTTGGGCACCATATGTAAAGTTTCTGTGAAAAAGCCACTTGCGAAAACAGAGAAAGCGCTATAAATATGATGTGCTTTATTTTCATAGTTGGTTCATGTTATTAACGCATTTTGCCTAAGTAATCCAGCCTCTGAAGTAGTCTTTTTCTTTCCTTATCTGTGATGAACTTCCAATTTACTTACAAGGCTGGCAGTACCATTGAAACTATTTGAACTCCTTTTTCAAATATCTATCAACAACTTTCTGTGCCGCCGCCTTAAAAGCATTATAACCATTGAATGCCGAAGTACTCCCTCTATAAGTCTCTGATTTCTTGAATTCCTTTTTTTCTCTCGTCTTAAAAACGACTCAAGCAGCTTTATCTAACATTGCCTTTTTGTCAATATTAAACTCAATTATAAAGTGTGCCTCATTTTCATCGCTTACAATATGCCAGTATCCCCAATCCTTTAAAGATTCAACGAAGTACTTTTCGCCTGCTCGAGATGCTGCATCTGGAATTTCAATAAACACGTTATTTCCTTTTTTTAATAAATCACTTGGATTGTCCCTTGATACTTTTATTAAACTTTCATCAAGAATTACTGTGCTTTTATTGAATATCTCAATGCTTCCATTTTCAAATTTAATTTGAAATATCGTTTCAATGCTCTTCGTGTATAATGGGCCATTTTGATTATCAAATTTATAATAGCTAATAGTCGACTCACCGATTTCCTTGACATTAGCTTTAATCTCATCTCCTTTTGTCGTAATAATTAAGTCTTGAGAATATGAATTAAAAAAGCAACACAACAAGAACGGAATTGATAGTATATTTTGCATGTTATTTGATTTAAATCGACTGCTTGCCACAATTCTAATGTTAATCATTTATCTTATCCTTCTTGCACTGACGGTAACGTAGGTTTATCTTATATATATTTTTCATAATCAAAAAACAATCTATGTAATTCTGAGTCAGATATTTTGTTAAGATTGCTTAGCCAGATTTTATTTAATACAGGCCTTTGTGCAATGTTATAGACTTCAATCTTTTTATTCAGTACGGCGAATATTTTCTTGAATATTTGAACGGGCTCAAAAAATTCACTCTTAAACTTTGTATAGTCATGCGGCATCGTTGAGGATATACCTGTGTTATCCTTATTGTGCATGATTAAATTCCTTAATTTATTTATGGCCGTCTTCTCTGAGTCCATAATGATCAATGGTTTTTCATCACCGTTAAGGTCGTGAAAGGAAGAGTAACAGAACTCTAATAAATCAATAGTAAATAATGAGTCAAGTGGATAGTTCACTTTTTCTTTCTCAATCCTTTGCTTTTTCTTAAGATATTCATCTCTTTTTTTTGGGCTCTTATCCGCTCTGAATTGAAAGAACTTAATAAAAGCATCTGCTCCGAATCCCTTTATAATCAAAAACTCTTTGAGTTTCTTCTCAAACTCGAAGAAATTCTTGTATAAGTCATGATACACTACCTTTTTTCCATAGTCAGTGAAGTGAACAATACCTTGGAATAGGTCATCTTCGAAAACGAAAAGAATTTGGCTTGGTGATGATTCAAATTTGTCTTTAAGCCTGTCGTCAAAAATTAAGGAATCAAATGTGGTCTTTTGTTTTTTAGTTATACCTTTTTTCTTCCACGTGTCGGTCGTTTCGTTGTACTTATAGTATGATTGTCCACTATAGTCTGGAAAGACTTCAATATCAAGTTGTCTGCAAATTCGTGTGCATGTTGAATTTACTTCTTTATCAAAGTAGAATAATCTCTTTGTCGTAATTGCTCTTAAGGTGATTTCTGACCAGTTCATACTTTAAAGTAATTATTTTGCACAACATTTAACTATAAGCATTATGGCTTATAGTTCTTTTTCAGAAAAAAGTGGAAAGGAAATTTATTCGTGGGATGTACTGGATTCGAACCAGTGACCCCTACCCTGTCAAGGTAGTGCTCTAAACCAGCTGAGCTAACACCCCCATGTGACCCCGGAGAGATTCGAACTCTCGACCCATTGATTAAGAGTCAATTGCTCTACCAGCTGAGCTACGGAGTCATTTTTTTATCGGATTGCAAAGTAAACATTTGCAAAGCATGTGAACAAATCTATTTCAGAAGAATTAAATTTCATTTCGATTTTGAAACAAATGCAGCTATTCCACACTTGTCCCGCTTTAGCCGAAACTGCCACGCAAAAGTGGGACAAGTTGCACCATGGATTTATTACCTATCAAACAAGTTTATCATGCAACCAGCCGAATATTGGATTACACACTTGCAACTTCAGCCCCATCCGGAAGGGGGATTTTACAGAGAGACCTATCGCGCACCGAAAGAGATTTCTCTTGATGGCATACCTTCCCGCTTTCAAGGACCGCGTAGCATCTCCACGGCGATCTATTTTTTATTACGCACCCAGGATAGATCTTTATTTCACCGGATTAAATCCGATGAGCTTTGGCATTTTCATGCCGGTGACGCGCTGAGCATTTATGTACTGACACATCACGGCCTGATTACACATAAATTGGGAACCAACCTGGAGCATGGAGAAGTTTTACAAGTTGTAATTCCTGCAGACCATTGGTTTGGTGCAATCGTTGAAGAAAAGGGAAGTTACACCTTGTCAAGTTGCACGGTAGCACCGGGATTTGACTTTCGGGATTTTGAGCTGGCAGATCGGGTGAGACTCCTTCAGGAGTTCCCGATGCACAAGGAAATTATAACCAGGCTTACCCCCTCCTGAAATCATTTTCAATCTGACACCACTAAACGTTTGGAAATGGTTTTGTCCGCCAGCTCAACAACGATGGAATACATTCCTTTATTAATTTTTCCGTAATAAAATGGAACTGGGTTATCCCCTGCATGCAGTTCTTTCTGAATGGCAACAATATCACGCGATAGTAGGTCCACCAAACGAATCTTTACCATCTGCTCTCTGGACGAAGGAATACTCACCGTTACGTGATCCTGTCGAGATGGATTCGGAAAAAGTGAAATAATGCCGTCATATAAATTTGCCTCGGTTCCCACAATGGTTGAAAATTGCGCTGTGAGTGTGATGTCGTCTGCAGGCGTGGCAAGCGATTGTGTCTGAGCGCCACCGTTCGACCACGATTCAAAGCTATAGGTGACGTCATCTTTTACCTGGGGAGTGATTATTCCAATGGAACGCAAAATTCCTTCAACACTGACGACAGATGCCGGAGTTTCGAGCGGTTGACCATCCAGTGTTATTTGAAGCCCGGGAGGATTTGTGGCAAAATTCAATGTTGATTTTTGGGGGTTAACATCGACTGAATCTTTGCCCGTTGACCCTCGTGAATCCGTTACCGTGAGTATAATCCGGTACCAGACATTATCGGACGTTTCTCCTTCATTGGGAACTAAAAATGACCCGCTGGAAACCCCATCGATAGCAGGTTGATCGTGATTATGTGTATCATGATGAAAGTTAATAGCCCAACTCAATGCACTGGCTGCCAACGGACCATCCTCCACATCGGTGCCACTACCCGAAAAATCAATATCGGTACCGGCTACATAGGTTGATCCCAATACCGGCGTAATAATTTCAGCTACGGGAATTACATTTAGCATAACCGTAAGGGTTGCTTCCGTACTGGTGACATCGCCGGAGATATTCGAAACAATAACCCGGTATTCACCATTGTCAGCGAGAGCTGCATTATTGATGACAAATGTTGCACTTGTGGCTCCCGGAATATTAACTCCGTTTTTTTGCCATCGATAAGTAAGCGGTGTGGTGCCCAATGCAGTGACGCTGAAGTTGGCTACCTGTCCTTCCGATATAACAAGATCAGCAGGTTGATTCGTGATGAAGGGAGCAGTCGTATTATTATAAATGATCTTATAAAGCGCCCCAGCACTTCTGCTGAGGTAATACAGATTTCCGTCATTACCCAGGGTGATGCTTAAGGCATTTCCGGCAATGGCGGTAGCAAAGGAAGCACGCACAGCATTACTTCCGGAAAGATCAAGCGTATTGATCCATTTGTTACACAGGTCCTGAAAAAAATACCGGCCCACATACCCTGACGGGTAATTTGTTGTGGTAGGGTTAAAGAATGTGCCTCCTGTAATAGCACAACCTTCTCCATCATCAGCGCCATGCGGATACGCGTAAATTGGATTTGTAAAATTAGGATACGTCGTTTGATTGAAGGCCCCCTCCGTGGTTGGCCATCCAAAATTCTTTCCGCCCGTTGTCGCGTCATTAATTTCTTCCCAGCCGCTCTGACCTACATCATTCAACAATATTCTTCCGGTTTCGGGATGAACAGCAAATGTATAGGGATTTCTTAGCCCATAGGCCCAAACACGTTTTCGTTGTTCGCTGCCCGTTGTGAAGGGATTTCCGTCAGGTACGCTTCCATCTTTATTAATGCGGAGCAACTTGCCGTGATATGTGTTGAGGTTTTGTGCATTAGCCGGGTTAGCGTTTTCTCCAATGGCAACATAAAGTTTTCCATCTTTGCCAAAGTGCATGGCTCCACCGTTGTGGTTGGTTGCACTGCTGAGGGGATCAAGCTCGAGTATTATCAGCTCACTTCCCGTTTCTGCAACATCGCCATTGGCTGTAAACCGGCTTATCCGGTTGTGGGCCGAAGCACCGGGAACCGTATAATAGAGATATAGGTAATTATTGATTGAAAAATCGGGGTCCAGTGCAATACCAATCAAGCCTCGCTCACCCGATGAATTTACAGTTAAGTCAATAAAAGGAGTTGCAAGCTTGGCGTTGTCTTTTATAACCCAAAGATTACCGTTCTGCTGGGCGACAAAAATCCGGCCGTCAGGAGCAAAAGCCATAACGGTTGGATTAGGGATTACGTTGGCGACCAATACCTGTGCAAAATCTGCGGGATAAACCTGAGCATATGTTAAATGGAAACACGTCGCCGTGAGCAGAAGACTTATCGATGTCGTGACGCAAAGACTTCTCATATTAACTAAAATTTAAAAAAAAATATCCAATGCACATTAGCCGCTACTCCAATATAAATAATCTAATATCCGGAACATAAAGATTAAAAAACCCTTTTCCTCCTTCAATATTCGATGGATAATTGATCGGCTCGCTTAAATACTCTATAAAGCTAAATCGGTTGTCTAACCGAAGTTCCATGAAGTTATAGTAATCTTGACTGATATTTGACAACGAAACTGCAATTGTATCCCCTGGTGAAAAATCTCTTGGAAAAACCCGAAAGGTTTCTCCGTACGCTTGTCCATCGAAACTGCCATCATCCAGGAGGCGCGTAAACGAATCAGGGTTTAATAAGTCCTTCAATAATTCATCTCCTTCAATATGCTGAACATTCAGCATGTACCAGTTTTTCCCTATTGCGTCCTTAAATTGATGCGTAACCTGTGCCAGCGTATCATCAAATCCTGTAAAGTATAATTCGGCGGAGATGCTCTCAAAAGCAACCAGAGGCTTCACGGTAGCGACAGCACTAACCTCTCCTAAAGACTCGCTTTTAATCTTCAGTTCATACTCTTCTTCTGCTTGAAAGGGTATTACCAAGCCACCATAAGCGCCATTATCCAGCGATGACAATATAAAAGTTCCAGCCGGACCTGTGATCGTAACAATAGCATCGTTCACGGCAATTTGATTTAACAGTGCTTCAGGATCACTTTGATCGCTGGCCTCTAATGCACCAAATGTTTTTGTAAGCAACACTACGATGGATTGATCGGGAATGATTTGAGTTGATACCACAATCTGCGGTTTAACAACCGGTATTCCATCTACGTCAAGTGGATCAGGGAGGCATCCACAGACAACAACCATGATGGAAAGCGTGAAGTATTTTATGATAACCTTCAAAGCGTCAAACGTCCTGATCTTATCCTTATTCATACTCAAAACTTAAATCCATAACTGATGAATGGAAGTAACCCAAATAAGCCAGGTTGACGGTAATGTAGCGATCCATCAATTTCATCCTGCTCAATCGTAATGCCTATTGGGTTCGCGCGGTTGTACCCATTGTATACGCCTGCAAACCAGTGCCACTGAAACTTTTTTTCGCGCTTACTCCTGAACTTAATACCAATATCAAGGCGATGCGAATCCGCCAACTTCACCTGATTGATTCCGGAATAGACGGGCATAAGATCAATCCCGGTGAGCGTTGGTGCCAGGATTACATACTGTCCAATGATAGGTGTGAACCTGGCCCCTGAAATAAATTCCCAAACCATGGACACTGCCCAGCGTTTGTGGAAAGCATATTGTGCCACAATTGCTCCATTGTGCCTGCGGTCATATCGCGAAGGGAACCAATAACCTTGATTGATTTCATCAAACTGCCGCCATGACCATGAAAGCGT
>Ga0184629_10000189_pt1 | contig 27188 bp, 14 predicted proteins | sample PLM4_32_b1_FD_133158 | JGI IMG/M metagenome (GOLD analysis project Ga0184629, IMG submission 133158) | Groundwater sediment microbial communities from an aquifer in East River, Colorado, USA - PLM4_32_b1 | ecosystem: Environmental > Terrestrial > Soil > Riparian zone | place: USA: East River...
GCGATCGAGCAGTACCAGCAGGCGATCGCGCTGCGCCCGAACTTCTACAGTGCCTACAACAACCTGGCGGTGTGCTACGGGCGCCTCAAGCAATACCCCCAGGCCGAAGCCGCCCTCAAGAAGTGCATCGCGCTCAAGCCCGACGATTTCCACGCAATGAACAATGTGGCGGTGATGATGCTGGAAACCAGACGGATCGCCGAAGGGATTCCGTTCGCGGAACGCGCCGTCAAGACCGAACCCAGCTTCGCGAACGCGCGGGTGACACTCGGGGCCCTGTACACGAACGCGCGCCGCTACGACGACGCGGAGCGCGAGTTCCGCGAAGCCCTTCGTCTCGAACCGGAGAACGGGGCGGCGAAGGAAAACCTGAAGCGGCTCGCCGCCGTTCGAGGAGGGCAATGACACCGCGGTCGAAGAAGGTGGTGCTGATCATCATGGACGGCTGGGGCTGGCGCGAGGATGTGGATGCCAATGCCGTCCGCCAGGCACGCACGCCCAACGTGAGCAGTTTGTGGGATCGTTACCCCCACACGTTGATCCAGGCGTCGGGTCCGTGGGTGGGGCTTCCCGAGGGTCAGATGGGCAACAGCGAGGTGGGGCACCTCAACATCGGGGCCGGCCGCGTGGTGTACCAGGACATCGTGCGCATCGACCGCGCGATCGCCGATGGTTCGTTCGGGAGCATGGCGGCTCTCACCGACGCGATGGATCGCGTGCGCGATCGCGGCGCCCTTCACTTGATGGGCCTCCTTTCCGACGGCGGCGTCCACAGCCACCAGCAGCACCTGTACGCGCTGATCGACATGGCCAGGCGCCGCGGTGTGCGCGAGCTGTGGGTGCACGCGATCCTCGACGGACGGGACACCGCTCCCAACGGCGGGGTGGACTATCTCGCCGCGCTGGAGGCGCGCATGGCGTCGATCGGACTCGGCGCGGTGTCCACCGTCGTCGGTCGCTACTACGCGATGGACCGCGACAAGCGCTGGGAGCGAACGCGCCGCGCGTACCACCTCTTCACGCGCGGCGAGGGTGTGCGCGCCGCCTCTGCGCAAGAGGCGATCCGCCGCTCGTATCAGGCCGGGGTCACCGACGAATTCGTAGAACCGGTCGTGGTTGCGGACGGCGCGGGCGCGCCACGCGGGCTCGTGCGCGACGGCGATTCGGTGGTGTTCTACAACTTTCGCGCGGACCGCGCGCGCCAGATCACGCACGCCTTCATCGACGACTCGTTCCCGGCGTTCGAGCGCGCCGCGCATCCGCGGGTGCATTTCGTGTGCATGAACCGCTACGACAATACCATCGACGGGCCGGTCGTGTTTGCCCCCGAGTCTCGCACGAACCTCCTGGTCGACACCGCCGCGGCCCGCGGAAAGACGACGCTTCGGCTCGCGGAGACCGAAAAGTACGCTCACGTGACCTATTTCTTCAACGGGGGCGAGGAACGCGAATTCCCGGGCGAGACCCGCCGGTTGATTCCGTCTCCCAAAGTGGCGACGTACGACCTCCAGCCCGAGATGAGCGCGTACCAGGTGCGCGATGCGCTGGTGGAAGCGATCCGCTCCGAGCGGCACGACTACATTGTCTGCAATTTCGCGAACCCCGACATGGTGGGGCACACGGGCGTGCTCGCGGCGGCGATTCGGGCGTGCGAAGTGGTGGACGAGTGCGTCGGCAGCGCGGTCGCCGCGCTCGATCTCGACCGTCAGGCCGCGATCATCATCGCCGATCACGGCAACGCCGAGCTGATGGTCGACCCCGTCACCGGCGGCCCCCACACCGCCCATACCACCAATCCCGTCCCGTGCATCCTGGTGGACCCGGACTATCGCGGTCCATTGATCGACAACGGGTCGCTGCGCGACATCGCTCCCACCATTCTCAACTATCTGGGGATCGAACTTCCGGCTGAGATGACGGGGCGCGACCTCCGCGCCTCGCGCTAGTTCCTAGGCTACGCGCCCGCCGATTGGCCGCCCGACCTGCGCGCGTCGAGCAGAACTTTCGCACCGTAGAATGCGACCAGGATAATGAGCGGCTCCACCGGCAGCCGGGCGCTCTCCGCGGCGCCGTAGAACCCACGAAGCACCGCGTAGCCCACGATCGACCCGCTCAGGACCAGCGCGGCGCGGTGCCGGCGTTTGCACGCCGCCACCACCCCGACCGCGAACAGGGGCAGGAGCAGGCCGAAGTTGGCCAGGCTGGCGGCGTTGTGCCGAAACGACCACGCGGGCTCGGGGGCGATGCCGTGGCGCGCATCGCCGGGTGCGTCGGCGAAGCGCGCGACGCGCCAGAACTCGACCGTCTCGTACCCGGAACCGGGTCGTTCGGTCGTGGTTACCCCCGGGGCCAGCGGGGGCTCGGGCGGCGAGCCGCCCAGCAGCCGGGCGATCGGTCTCGTGTAGTGGGCGGCCTCCAGGCTGATCAGGACGACGTCGCGCCGAACGACATAGTTGCGAATCGTCCACGGGATGTTCAGCAAGACCACCGCCGTCAGAAACAGAAACGTGTACTGGATGCTCAAGACGCGGTGGTGGGTGGCCCACGTCGCCAGATAGACCAGAACGAGCGGCAGGAGCAGAAGGAACATGGGCTCGGTGTAGGTCAGTGCCACGTAGAGAATGGCGGACCAGATCGCGCTGCGCATGCGCTGAAACGGCCTGACGAGCGAGTACACGAACCACACGAACAGGAACGTCACGAGCACGTGGCGCCCCGCCACGCTGGCGAAGTAGATCTGGTTCACGTACAGGCCGAGCCACAGCGCCGCCACCAGGCCGACCCGCCGGCCCAGCCGTTGCTCGCCGATCCGGTAGAGGAACAGGGTGGTGGTGGCCCCGAGCAGGGCGTTGAGGACCACCGCGGTCCACCAGGACGTTCCCACCAGCTTGAACGCGACGGCGAGCAGGGCGCGGTATCCGGGCGCCGAGGGCGAGACCGGCGTGGTCAGCCAGTTGACCCCGGCCGCCATCTTCGCGGCGGTCCGATAGTCGTAGGTTTCGTGCACCGCGATCATGTCCGGCGACGAACCGAGCAGCACCGCGTACAGGATGCGCAACCCGAACGCGAGGGAAAAGAGCGCGAGCAGCGTCCGGCGGTCAAGGGTCAAGCGAGGGATCCTCCACGCCCGAGCGGCGGGCGACGCGGGCAGTGTACGGATGCCGGCCGCGCGGTGTCAACGGGCGCGGTACGACTATTGCCCGTTCGCTCGCGGCTGTGGTAGCATGAACACGCATTGCGACCCAAGCTCCAGCGGCATTTTCCCGCGACGTAGCCCGCTCTCGATTGCAGTCACCCGGAAATCCCCGAGGTCTTGCACCATGCCGATCCCGTTTCTCGACCTGAAGGCGCAGTACGCCTCCATCAAGCCCGAAATCGACGCCGCCGTGTTCGGCGTGCTCGAAAGCTGCCATTTCATCGGCGGCGAGCCGCTCCGCCGCTTCGAATCCAACTTCGCCGCGTACAGCGGTGCCGCGCACGCGGTCGGCACGTGCAGCGGAACGTCGGCGCTCCACCTGGCGTTGCTCGGCGTGGGCGTCAAGCGTGGCGACGAAGTCATCACGGCGTGCAACACTTTCATCGCGACGACGGAAGCGATCACGCACGCCGGCGCGCGCCCGGTACTCGTCGATGTCGACGAGGCGACGCAGTTGATCGACCCCGAGCGGGTGGAGGCGGCGATCACACCGCGCACGCGGGCCATCGTTCCGGTGCACCTCTACGGCCAGCCCGCCGACATGGCGGCGATCGGCGAGATCGCGAGCCGGCGCCACCTGCGTGTGGTTGCCGACGCGGCGCAGTCGCACGGCGCGGCGATCGACGGCGACCGTGTGAAGACGCTGGGCGACACCACCGCCTTCAGCTTCTACCCGGGCAAGAATCTCGGGGCGGCGGGCGACGCCGGTCTCGTTGCCACCGACGACGCGGACGCCGCGACGTACCTGCGCGCGCTTGGGGACCATGGGAGTCGCGAGAAGTACCACCACCTGTACGAGGGGTGGAACTACCGACTGGATGCGATCCAGGCCGCAATCCTCGATGTGAAACTGAAACACCTGGATCGGTGGACGGCGTCGCGCCGTCAGCACGCGGCTCGTTACGACGCTGCGTTCGCGGGCACGCGCGTGACCCCGATTCGCTGCGCGAGCGGACGCACGCACGTATATCACCTCTATGTGGTTCGCGTGCCGGATCGCGACCGCACCATCGCGCAGCTCAACGGGCGCGGCATCGGGACGGGCATCCACTACCCGGTCCCGCTGCACCTGCAACCGGCGTATGCGCACCTGGGTTTGAAGCTGGGGGCGTTCCCGGTCGCGGAGAAGGTGGTGGCGCAGATCGTGTCGCTGCCGATGTACGCCGAGATGACCGACGCGATGATCGACGAGGTCGCCGCCGCGGTGATCGCGTCGGCGTCGTAGCGATTCTGCAGAGCGATGACCTGCCCGACCGATGCGCGCCGTGTCGGCCCAGCGCCCGTTCGCCTCGGCTTCCCGCGAGTGGGTCGAAGTGTGGCAGTGTCGTTATGAGGCCCGGCGGGTGATCCTCGCTCGCTCCTGCGCGATGGGCCGCCACGACGCGCATCGGTCCGGCACGAGCGGGTGGCGAGATGACAGGACCCGCGCAGCTGACTAGAACGTTGCAGTGAGACTGAAGAGATACCGCCAGTCGATCGTTTCGCTCTCGGCATTGACTTCCGGATTCGTCACGTAGAACGGGACGTCGAAACGCCAGGTGAAGTTCCAGAACGGCCACGCCACCGCCGAGCGAATTCCGACCCCCGCGCCCTGGAGCACGTCGTCCAGGATTCCGCCGTCCACCAGCGTCGAGACCCGCGCGCTCGACGAGATCGGGTTCATGCTGTCGAAAATCCAGCCCACGTCGTAGAACCCGTAGAGCGACGGGGTTCCGATCACCTTCTGGAGCTTCTTGATCCCCGGTAACGCAAGCCGGCCACCCAGCTCGGCGTTCAGCGCGATGAGCTGGTTCACGCCGAACGACCCCGCCGCGTAGCCGCGCAGGTTGCCGTCACCCGGCTCGAGGTAGTGCAGGCCCTCCGGCACCGCGCCGGGCGAGCGGAGCCAGAACCGTTCCTCGGCGCGCAGTGGCCCCGCGCCCGCCAGGTTGAACTTCCGCGACGTGGGAGTGCCGCCCCCCGCGAACCCCGCGAAGCCACGCAGCCGCGCATCCACCTTCACGACGCTCGGTCTCGATTGCAGGGTGAGACTGGTCGCGAAACGTTCATAGTCGTACTCACCCGTGAACCACTCGTTTCCCATGGTCAGATTCGCCTCGAAGCGGATCGACGCGATGTCGAGCTGGGGGTCGACGGTGTAGCCGAAGTACGGACCGGAGTCCGCCTGCAACGTGTCGTAGATCTCCGCGCTGGTCAGATACCGTGGGTCGCGCAGTTCGTGGTATCCGTATCCGATCAGGAGCTCGTGCGTGGGCGGGTCGAGCAGATGCGGACGCCGCAGCAGGCGCAGGTCGAGTTTCCAGTCCGCGCGCCCCTCCATCTTGTAGCCCGAGGCGCGCAGAGTCGCATTGCTCCCGAGCAACCGCAACGGTTCCTCCAGCGACGCGGAGAAGTCGGTCTCGCCGCTCTCGACGCCGTAGTAGACGCCGAGGTTGGCGCGGTGCTTCCAACCCTGAAGACTCCCGAACAGATGATAGCCGACCTTCGCGCCGTCCACGTCGTTGTACCAGATCGCGGGCCGATGCCGGATCTGGTAGGCGTCGGCGGGATAGTAGAAGTTGTTGGGCCAGTCGATCTGGAAGTCGCGCTTGCGGGGCGTCATGTTGTTCGACGGGTTGACGTCCATGATCTCGTTGTCCGGATTGATCTCCGTGCGAACCGGCTTCGCCGGCAGCTCCACCTTCTGGCTGATGGTACGATCGCGCGCGTCGAAACGGCGCTTCTCGACCCGGCCGTCGGGGAGCGTGAAGTCGACTTCGATCGGGCAGTACAGCTCGCCGATGCGCTGAATCTCCACGTCGGCCGACACGCCGTTCGCGGTCGGCGTCGAATGCACGCGTGTCAGCGCGTAGTCGACTGTCTTCTTCGTGTGCAGCCACTGCTCGAACTGGCGCGACAGGTCACGCTTCGCCACGTCCTCGCACACCGCCCGGAAACGCGCCTCGTTCACGTGCTTGAACTGCCACTCGTCGTAGTAGCGGTGGAGAATCTGGTCGAACGCGTCGTCGCCGGCGGCGAAGCGCAGGGCGCGTATGACGAGGGCCGCTTTCTGGTACACGTTCACCCGGTAGGAGTGGAGGTAGTCCTCCGCGCGGTACGACACCCGCTCGCCGTAGCCGCGGCGGTGCAGATCGACGATGTCACGCTGATACTCTTCCCACAGCCGGTACTGCGGCGTGATGCGCTGGTACCAGTTCCACCGGCTGGTGTCGCCCCACGGTCCGTAGTGCCGCTCCTGATACCACCGGGTCTGGAAGGTGGTGAAGCCCTCGTCGAGCCACGCCTCCGCGCGCTCGTTGTCGGCCAGGATCCCGTAGAAGTACATGTGACCGATCTCGTGCAAGGCGAGTCCTTCGCCCGCGCGGCCGTCCATCGCGAGCATCGGGTATTCCATCCCGCCGGGGCGCAACATCTCGGCGACGGTGATCTGCGGGTAGGGGTACTTGCCCACGCGGCGGTTGAGCCAGTTGATGGCGCGAACCGCGTGCGCGAGGGTCGAGTCTTCCCAGGTCGCCGCGCTCCGGCGCCGATAGGCGCTCCGGATCTCGATTCCGTCGAGGAGCGTGTCCTGGACGACGTAGGTCGGATCCGCGCACCACGCGAAGTCGTGCACCTTCTCGGCGTGAAAGTGAATGGTCTTGTTCCCCGGCGCGGGCGGGGTCTTGCCGGGACCCGCGCGACGCTGCCGGTGCGGTGGGTTGTAGTCCCACCCGGGGTCGCCGCTCTCGACGACGCCGGTCGCGACCACCACGAAACGCCGGGGCAGGTCGATGTGGACGTCGAAGGTTCCGAATTCGCCGTAGAACTCGCCGGCCTGGAACTTGTCGGGGTGGAAGCCGTGTTCGTCGTACACGACCACCTTCGGGTACCACTGGGCGAAGTCGTAGTGATCACCGCGGTAGCCGGCGCGATCGAACGCCTGGCGCACCTTGCCCTCGAACGCGAACTCGATTCGCATCGAGTCGCCCGGGGCCAGCGGGTGCGGCAGCGCCATGCTCGCGATGGTGTCGTCGACGTGCACGTCCACCGGGGTCCCGTCCACGCGCGCGTTGGAGAGGTCGAGCCAGCTCTGGTTCGCCTGGGGTAGCCCCCGGAGCGTCCAGTTGTACTGGCGGTTCCGGTTCTTCATGAACGCGGTGTCGTTGTTGCGAAAGGCGTTGGGGTAGAGGTGCAGGTAGAACTGGCGCAACGAATCCGGCGAGTTGTTGACGTACAGGATCGATTCCGTGCCGGCAATCCACTTGCGCTCGGTGTCGAGTGTCAGGCGGATTGTGGTGTGCACGAACTGTTGGAAGTAGTCCGCGCCGCGGACGGGGCTGGCGCCCGCGAGAAGAGTTGCCGCGATGAGCGCTGCGCGCCGCATGTTCACTCCCTGGCTGGAAACACGATCAACGCACGCTGCCGCGCGCGCAAGTTGGGGAGGTTAGCACGAACGCGCCGCGGTTGCCAGAGGGGCTCTTGGGCAGGCGATATATCGGACTCCGCGCTCATGCGCTCGCGCGCACATGCTATATGCGCGACTCGCGAAATCGCGCTCCGCCCGATATATCCCCTGCCTCAAGGTGGGATGCACTCCCTCGCACCGCCAATCCGCAGTCGCGCATTTCAACAATCTTGCGCGGGAAGACGGCGGCAGAGGGAGTGCATCCAGCCCGGCTGTGCCCCCTCAACGTGAGGTCGACTCGCCCTCGTCGCGAATGTCGAACTTCTTGATCCGGTAGAGCAGGATGTGGCGCGCCACGCCGAGCCGGCGCGCCGCGCGGGAGCGATTCCAGCCGCTGGCGCGCAGCGCGTCGACGATGGCGGTGCGTTCGATCTCGTGCAGGGTGGCGCCGATTGCCGCCGGGGTCTCGCGCTCCAGCGCCGCCAGCTCCGCGACGATGACCGCGCCGTCGATGACATCGTGGGAGCGCATCAGCACGATGCGTTCGCAGAAGTTCTCCAGCTCGCGGACGTTTCCGGGCCAGCGGTAGCGCTCGAGCGCCTCGAGCGCCTCCCGGGTTACCGTGACTTTCCCGCCGGCAAACTTCGCCACGAAGTGGCGGACCAGGAGCGGGAGGTCGCCGGCGCGCTCGCGCAGCGGCGGCACGCGAACCGGTACGACGTTCAGGCGGTAGAAGAGGTCCTCGCGGAATTCGCCGGAGGCGACCAACGGGGCGAGCGCCCGGTTGGTGGCGGCGATGATGCGCACGTCGACCTGGATGGGCGCGTCGCCGCCGACGCGCTCGACCTCTCGCTCCTGGAGGGCGCGCAGCAGCTTCACCTGCAGCACCAGCGGCGTGGCGCCGATCTCGTCGAGAAAGAGGGTGCCGCCGTGCGCCTGCTCGAATTTGCCGACCTTGTCGCGAATCGCGCCGGTGAACGACCCGCGCACGTGCCCGAACAGCTCGCTTTCGAGCAGGTCGTGCGGAATCGCCGCGCAGTTCACCGTGACCATGCGCTGCGAGCGCCGCGGGCTGTTGAAATGGATCGCGCGCGCAATCAACTCCTTGCCGGTGCCGCTCTCGCCGGTGATCAGCACGGTGGCCTCGGTGGCCGCCACCTTCCGGAGCGTGCCGAACACCTCCGTCATCGCCGGCGAAAGCCCGACCATGCTCTCGAATCGGAAGCGGTCGCGCAGCGTTTCCCGCAGGTCCTCGTTTTCCGCCTCGAGGCGGTGGAGCTTGAGTGTTTTCGCCACCGTCAGCAGCAGGTCGTCGCGCGCGATCGGCTTGGTGAGGTAGTCGGACGCGCCGTGTTTCATCGCCTCCACCGCGGTCCCCACGGTGCCGAACGCGGTGAGGATGATCACGGGGATCGACGGGTCCAGGGCCCGCAGCTCGCGCAACAGCTCGAGCCCGTCCTTGCCCGGCATTTTGATGTCGCTCAACACCAGATCGGGGCGATGCGCGGATGCCAACCGCAACCCGGCGTCCGCCCCCGGCGCCGACTCGACGGCGTAGCCGGCCTCCTCGAGCATGTAACCGAGGACCTTGCGGATGCTCTCGTCGTCATCGACGAGCAGGATGCGGCTAGGCGCCATGGCGCGCCCGATCGATGGGGAGAACGACGGTTACCACGGTGCCTGCACCCGGCACGCTGTCGACGTCGATCCAGCCGCCGTGTTCCTGCACTATGGTGTGCGAAATCGAAAGGCCCAGGCCGACCCCGTTCTCGCGCGTGGTGAAGAACGGGTCGAACACGCGCGGGAGTGCGTCGGGTGCGATGCCGGACCCAAAATCGCGCACCGACACGGCGGCGCACGCGGCGCCGTCGCGCTCGGAGCGAAATGACGACACCACCACCCGGCCCCCGTCCACGCTGGTGGCGAGTGCGTTCAACAGGAGGTTCAAGAATACCTGGTGGAGACGCTCCGCGTCTCCGGCCACGCGCGGCAGGTCGGGCTCGCGCTGGCGCTCGATGGTGATGTGCCGCGCGGTGGCGTCGATGGTCATCTGGGTCGCGGCGCGCTCGGCCACGGCGCCGAGGTCGAGGGGGGCCAGCGACAGCGGGCGTGGGCGCGCGAACGTGAGAAAATCGTCGACCACGGTCCCGAGCCGCTTCGACTCCTTGCGCAGGATCTCGAACAACTCGCGCCGCCGGGAGTCGGCCGGGGCGTCGTCGCCCAGGATCTCCGCCGCGCCCTGGATCGACCCGAGCGGATTCTTGATCTCGTGCGCGAGGCCGGCGGCCATCTGACCCAGCGACGAGAGGCGCTCGCGGCGCGCGAGTTCGCGCTGGAGTGCTTCGCCGCGCGCCCGCTCGCGCCACTGGCGTTCGATCAGGACTCCGGTCATCAGGCCGATCGCCACGTAGAACACCATCTCGGTGTATTCACCGATCAGCGTGTGGTGGTCGGTGATCCCGCGCAGGCGCGGGTACGGCAGCGTGAGCGCCGTGATCGACAGAGAAAGCGCGAGTCCGCCCCGCACGCCGAACCAGATCGCCGCCAGAATAATGGGAACATAGCAGAGGCGCCCGTGGATGACGTGGACGAGGCTGCCGTGCCCGATGGATCGCGGGAGCAGGAAGCCGTAATGGAACGACACCGTGGCGGCGCCGATGACCACCAGCGCGATGACCTGCCAACGTTTGGACGACGAACCCGACATGTGCATAATATAGTCCTGCCTCTGTATAATTTTCAACAGTTCATGATCGGCCGGAGATCACGGACGATCTGCCGCGATAGGCCCCGTCGGGGAAGAATTGCACATTGCACGCCCCGCCGCGCTCGTGTTGCGGAGTGACAGCCGCGCCCGGGCACAATAGTCCCTCGCGCGCCCGCTTGCGGCACCGACGACCCCTCCGGCACCGGGCGTAAGCCGCGCCGCGACGCCGCATTCCTCCCTCATCCGCTCCCATCGGGAACATCCCACCCTTTCCAGCCACGACTGGAACGTCCCTTGCCCCCGGGTCCAGGCGAGAAGTTGCGCCCGCGCCCGACACGCGGGTTTGCATGGGAGGAGTGCGCCCGCGTTCATGCGGGCTTCTCGATACTCAGGAGGTTCTACCTTGCGTCGCGTTTTCTTCCTGTTCGCCCTCGTAGGCGGACTGATCACGTCGCTCGCAGCCACCGCCGCCGGTCCGGTCACGGGCACCATCGAAGCCCGGAAGGTCGTCATCGGTGAGCGCGGCGAGGACGTCTTTCTGCCTGCCGACGAAGCCCGTCCGCAGGACGTCATCGAATACCGGCTGACGTACGCCAACGGTGGCGTCGAGGCCGTTCACAACGTGTCCATCGTCGATCCGGTTCCCGCCGGCGTGCAGTACCTCGAGAAGACCGCGAAGGCTCCTGCATCGGGTTCGGTGCAGTTCAGCATCGACAGCGGCAAGACCTTCCATGCCTGGCCCGTGCGCTTCAAGAAAGCGGCGGCGGGCGGTCGTGAGGTCTGGGCGGACGCGACGCCGGACATGATCACCCACATTCGCTGGACGCTGTCCGGCGGCCTGAAGCCCGAAGACGAGATCACATTCTCGTATCGGGCCACGGTCAAGTAGGAGGAGCGGAAGATGAAAACCAGACACCTTCTGATTCTCCCGCTCGTCCTGACCCTCGTCCTCGTGCTCTCCGTGGCCTCTGCGTTCGCGCAGACGACGCCGGCCGGGACGCAGATTCGCAATCGCGCGTCCGCGACGTACGAAGACCTGGTCGGCAACAGCTATACGGCGCTTTCCAACGAAGTCATCACCGTCGTGCTGCCGGTCTACGGCATCTCGATCCTCCCCGATGATTCGGGCGAGACGCCGCCCGTCACGCCGGCGATGAGTCAGAACGCGATCGGCGGACAGACGCTGTTTTACAGCTACACGCTGACCAACACCGGTAACGACAACGACAGTTATACGCTGGCGCCGCTCGTCGACGCGGTCAACACGACCATGATCATCGGGCTCGCCAACGTGTCGATCTACCACGACATCAATGGCAACGGCGTGGTCGACGGCGGTGAGCCGGCGATCAGCACCGGCGGCGTGCCGGGCATCCTCGGCCCGGTCGCGGCCAGCACGTCGGTGAACCTCATCGTCACCTACGCGGTGCCGGGCACCGCGGCGACGGGCCAGCTTGCCTATATCGGTGTGCAGGGCACATCGGTGGGTGACGTGGGCCAGGTCGACACGCGCAACTACCACCGCACCACGGTGGTGGACGACGCCGTCATGACGGCCAACCTTGCGGGTGCCCCCGCGCTGGTCTACGACGGCGACCAGATCACGTACACCTTCACCGGATCGAACTCCGGCACCTACAGCGCGAACGGCGTCACGGTGGGATCGGTCGCCCTCACGGGCGTGCTGATGTATGACGTGATCCCCATCAATCCGGGCACGGGCAATCCGCTCCCGGTCTTCGGGGCGCCGACGGGCTCGCCCGCGGGCGGCACGGTCCTGTACCTGCCCAGCGGAAGCTCAACCGCCGGCAGTCCCGAGACGTGGAGCTGGACTCTCGTCGCGGGCGCCGGCGACATCGCGGTGGCGTACGTGACCAGCGGCGCCGTCGTGCCGGGCCAGAGCTATTCGTTCTCGTATCAGGTGACGGTGCCGGCGGGCATGACGCCGGGCGTCTTGAACAACACGGCGGCACTCGCCTACGTCGACAACAACGTGGTGACGCCGAATCCGACTGTCGTGACCTCGAACAACGCGCCGGTGACGGTCGGCGTGCTCGCGAGCGTGCTGATCGGCCCGGTCGGCGCACCCGGGGCTGGCACGCCGCCGAACTACGACGACGACCTGCAGAGCGTCGCCACCGCGTACGCCAACACGTCGGTCGACTTCACCAACACGATCCGCAACGACGGCAACTCGAACGACGCGGTCAACGTGCTGCTCGATGGCTCGTCGACCGTACCCGGCTCGTGGTCGGTGCTGTTCTATCACTCGGACGGCATCACCCCGCTCACGGATTCCGACTTCGACGGCAACGTCGACGTGGGCCCGCTCGCGCCGGGAGCGTCGATCGATGTCGTCGTGCGGTTGATCATCCCCGGTTCGCAGGGAGCCGGTGGCCCGTACGCCGCCGTGGTGCGCGCGCAGTCCGCCAACACCCCGGCCGAGGACAACCTGACCACCGACCGCGTCGACGCGGTACTCCCCGCGGCGGTGGATATCGGTAACTACGACGGCGCAGCGGGAACGACCAACAACGCGTTGGTCAATCAGAACACCAACCCGGGCACTTCGGTCGACTTCGCGCTCGACGTGATCAACGGCGGAGGTTCGAGCGACAACTTCACGCTGTCCTCGTCCGTGCCCGGCGGCTGGACGGTCGTGTTCTATCTCGACGCGAACGCGAACGGAATCCTCGACGCCGGCGAAGTCTCGCCGATCACGTCGACGGGTGCGGTGCTTGCCGGGGTGGAGACGAACGTGATCGCGCGCGTGGCGGTGCCCGCAGGCACCGTCCCGGGCGTCAACGGAACCTCGTTCACGGCCACCTCGACGGTCAACGCGACGCAGAGCGATACCATCGCCAACACGGTGACGGTCAACACGCTGGCGTCGGTGCTCTTCGACCCGGACAACGCGGGCAACACCACTGCCGGCGGAACCGTCGCCTACGCACACACGGTCACCAACAACGGCAACGTGGCCGACACCTTCGACCTGACCTACGTCTCGTCGCAGGGTTGGAGCTATGTGTTCCTCGACGTGACGAGCACGCCGATTGCGAGCGTGACCCTCGCGCCGGGTGCGAGCGCCAGCGTGACGGCGCGCCTCACGGTGCCGGCCGGAGTGCCGTTGGGGACGGTCGAGGTCGGGGTACTCACGGCGACCGGTCAGGTCACCCTCGCCGCCGACAACGCCACCGACGTCACGACCATCGTGGCGGGCAACCTGGTGCTCACCAAGGCGGTGAGCCCGGGGGGCGGTCAGCTGCCCGGGACGGACCTCGCCTACACCGTCGACTACCAGAACCTCGGCAGCTCGTCGCTCACGACCATCGCCATCTACGACGCCGTTCCGACGTGGACTCAATTCCAGGTGGGTTCGGCGACGAGCGGGACGGCGCCGGCGTCGGTCACGGCCATCGCGATCGAGTATTCCGACGACAACGGAGGCACCTGGACCTACGCGCCGGTCAGCGGCGGCGGCGGTGCTCCCGCGGGATACGACGCGAACGTGACCAACGTGCGCTGGGTGCTCACGGGGAGTCTCCTGGCCGGTGCGAGCTCGACCTCCGGGGTCGGGTTCACCGTCCGGATTCAGTAGCCGCTTTCTGTCGATAGCGGCCCCTTACGTCGGCCGCGCATGCGGGTGGAGCCCACACAGCTCCCCCGCGTGCGCCGGCCGAACGTGTTATATGAGATGAAGGCTCTGGCACGGCAGAATTTCGACTGGCGGCGGGCAGAAAACGCGGCGGGGGGACTCGCCGTTTTTCGTTTTTCTGCAACGCGTTACGTCTTGTTCGCGCTGCTCTTCGTGCTCGGCTTTTGGCCCTGGAAACCCGCCCGCGCACAGGTCACGCCCGGCGGCACGGACATCCAAAACACCGCCCAGGCCGTGTTCACCGAGACTGGAACCGTGATTACGGCGGCCTCCAACACCGTCTCGACGCTCGTGCTCACCACCTTCGGCCTGCGCCTCACTCCGCCGGGAACGGTGGCGGCGCCCGCCTTTGCGCTGCTGGCGGCTCCGGGCGACACCGTCTACTGCCGGCTGTCGCTCGAGAACCTCGGCAACGCGCCCGACTCGGTCGCGATGTCGAACGCGAGCCTCCCTCCCTCGACCATCGCGCCCGCGGCGGCGATCTTCTTCCGCGACGCGAACGCGAATTTGCGGCTGGATCCGGGCGAAGACAACCCTTCGTTCCTGGTGGTGGGTGCGGGCATGTCGACGCCGGTGGACGTGGCGCTCGTGATGCCGCCCTCGCCGGGAGACGCGTACGTCGAACTTCGCGCGACCTCCGCGTGGGACCCGGGGGTGGCGGCTGCGGCGCCCGCGCCGCAGGCCCCGGCCACCGACGCGACCGTGGCGCGTGTGACCAGCCGTGCCCTCGTGTCCGCGGTGTTCTTCGGCCCGGCCGGCAACCCGCGCGCGCTGCCCGCGGGCGAGGGGTCGACCGACGACGCGTCGACCATCGGGGTCGGTGTCCTGGACGATACCGTGAGGTTCGCCTGCGACATCGAGAACGCCGGCGACGCCGACAGCGTGGTGGTATTCGCATCCACCGCGTTTCCACCCGGCGTCAACCTGTTGTGCACGGACGTGAACGGGGCGCCGTTCCCGCCCGCTTCGCAACCCGGGAGGTTCCTCGTGGGCGCGTTTGCGCCCGGACAGATCCGGTCGGTTCGCCTCGTCGTGTCCAGCCCGGGCACGCCGCTGCGCGTCTCGCTCGGCACCACGCTCGCGTTCGACTTCACCGCGCAGTCCCGCCTCGACACGCTGGTCACGAATGCGACGACGTGCCGGCTCGCCATCGCGGCGGCGCCCGATCCGCGCACGATGATCGGACTCGAGCAAACGTTCCGGCAAGCGACCGCGTCGTTGGGGGACGTCGTGACCATGATCGTGACCGCGACCAACCGCACCGACTCGATCCGCGTGGACAACGTGCGCGTCGCGGAGTCGGTGCCGCCGGCGCTCGACTTTCTCTCCGGGGGCGGGGTGGCGTGGTCGGGGAACCAGCTCTCGTGGGCCGTCGGGCCGCTCGCCCCCGGGGAGACGCGCACGACCTCGGTCAAGTTCACCGTGGATAGCCGCGAGCCGAACGGCTGGGCCAGCGTCTCCGGGGTGGCGCGCGGCACCGCGATGACCGGCGACCCGGTCGAAACCGCGCCGGTGGTTGCCGCCATTCGCATCGACAACGAAGAGGTCGGCATCGAGGGATTTCTGCTCGGCGACGTGTGGATCGACGACGACGACGACGGCGACCGCGACGATGGCGAGCAGGGGGTGGGCAACGTCTCGCTCTACCTCGAGAGCGGCGAGTACGCGGTGACCGACTCGCTGGGAGTATTTTCAATTCCGCACGTGTTCGAAGGCTACCGCCTGGTGCGCCTCGACGAGGGAACGCTTCCGGCCGGCGTCGAGTTGACGCAGCCCGCGGTGAACGATGGGCACGCCTCCCGGCCGAACGAGCGCCTCGTGCACCTGATCGCCCCGGCCCACGCCCGCGTCGCCTTCCCGCTGCGCAAACCGGTCGTGCCCCCGCCCACGCGCACCGCGTTGCTCGCGTGCGAAGAGCGGGTCAGCCTCGCGCCGCGCATGCGACCCGACCCGAATTTTACGCTGCCAAGCTCGCAGTTCGACTTCGGACAGGCGTCGCTGATCGTCGGTGCGGACCGGGAGCTGCGACCGGTGGCGTCCTTCCTGCTCGATCGCCCGGGCTGGGCGGCTCTGGTCGAAGGCCACACCGACGCAACGCCGATGCACAGCAAACGTTTTCCGTCGAACTACGAGCTGTCGGTGGCGCGTGCCGAAGCCGTGCGTGACGCCCTCGTCGCGATGGGGGTGGAACGAGACCGAATCGTCGTGCGCGGTTACGGCGACACGCGCCCGGTAGCGGGCAACGGCACGCCCGACGGGCGCAGCTTCAACCGCCGCGTCGAGGTGAGTTTCATTCCACCCTCCGCCGACGGTGCGGATCCGGCGCTGCGTGTCGGCCACGCGGTCCGCGATCTCTCCACGCTGCCCGATTCCGCGCGCGCGACCGTGCGCTGGATCTTCACCACCACTTCGGAGCACACGCAGCGCGGCACGCTCCGGATCGACGTCCCCAAAGGGCTCGAGAATGTGACCGTCGCCGCCTTCCTCGATCGCGTTGCGCTTCCGTCGGCAGACGGCGTGTTCGGCTTCCAGTCACTCTCGCGCGGACGCTCCGTCGAGTGCGAGATCGCATTCACGGCGGCGGCGCCGGATACGCACCTCATCCACGGCGTCACCGCGACCCTGTCGCTGGTCGATTCCGCTGCCGAGGCGGGTGACGTGCACACGGCCGTCGTCCGGCCCGGCTCGCGCGCACAGACCGCGCCGGACGCTGTGTTCGACGCGCTCTCGTGGACCGAGATCGCGGCCCCGGCTGCAGAGGATGCCGCGGGTGGCGTCGGACCGGGGCCCCCGCGAGCGAAGCCGCGGGGTGGGACGGCGACAGGACCCGCGGAGACCGGAGGCGCCGATTGGGTCACGATCCTCGAACCGAACGACGGCTTCGTGGTGCGGGACCGGGACCAGGTGGCGGTACGCGTCCGCCATCCGCTCGGAAGCCGGGTGGAGCTGCGCGTCGACGACGAGCTCGTCGGCGAGGACCGCGTCGGGCAGCGCACGGTGGACGTCGCGCACGAGGAAGAAACCACGACCTGGTTCGGCGTGCGGGTGCGCGCGGGCTGGAACGACGTGGTGGCGCGCGCCACGATGCTGCGCGGAGGGGTGGCGTCCGACAGCGTGCGGGTCGCGCTCTCGTCCAAGCCGGCCGAGCTCGTGCCGCTCGACGCGCGCGCGCTGATTCCGGCGGACGGGCACTCCACAACCATATTGCGTTTCGGGGTGCGCGACGGTTTCGGGCTGCCGGTGATGGACGGCATCGTCGTCACCGTCGCGGAGGGCGCCGACCTGGTGGCGCTCGTGGACGCGCGCCCCGACGAGCACGGGCTGCAGGCGACTACGAGCGAGGGACTCGTGAATCTGATCGTGAAACCGCGCCACGCGACCGGCGGCGGGCGGGTGGCGGTGGAGATGGACGGAATGAGGGCGGAGACGGAGGTCGTTTTCGTCAATCCGGAGCGCCCGTTCCTCGCCGACGGAATCGTCGACGTCACCATGGGCGCGTACGACACGCGCGGCAACGGCAGTGGGCAGGGGGTGGCGAACTACCAGGACGGGTTCGACGTCGAAGCCGAGTCGCGCCTGTTCGTCCAGGGCGCCGGACCCCGTGGCGTGCAGGTCACCGCCCGGCTCGACACGAAGAAGCGCTACGACGACCCGCTGCTCAAGCAGCCCGACCCGGAAAAGCAGTATCCCATCTACGGCGATGCGTCGTCGGTGCACTACGCCGCGCCCGCGCGCGGCGGCAACTACGTCTCGATCGACCGCGAGCAGTCGTATCTGCGCTACGGCGACTTCACCACCCCGATCGACCGCGGCGAGTTTCTCACCTACCACCAGGTGGTGACGGGGCTGTCGGCCTCGCTGACCGGCGGACCGAACAGCGTGCGGGCGTTCGTGACCGAAACCGATTTCGTCACGCGCACCGACGAGGTCCCGGCCGACGGCACCAGCGGTTTCTACTACCTCTCGAGCGCCCCGATCGTCGAGAACTCGGAGCGGGTGATCGTCGAGACGCGTGATCGCTACCAGACGGAAAAAGTGCTCGAGGCCCGGGTGATGATCCGCCGGCGTGACTACACCATCAACCCCTACGACGGCTCGATTCTCTTCATGGAGCCGGTGCCGGTGACCGACCGCGAGCTCAACCCGAACTTCGTCGCCGTCACCTACGAGACCGAGACCGGGGCGGACGGCGCGTACCTGTTCGGCATGCGCGGTGACGTCGTGCAGGGAAGCCGCTACCGCGCCGGCGTCACCGCGGTGGCGAACGGGGGCGACACCCCCGGTTACGCGCTCTTCGGCGTGGACGGCGACACGCGCCTGGGTGCTGCTCGCGTGAGCGGCGAGTTCGCGCACAGCGAGGACGACCTCACGGGAAGCGGCAACGCGTACAAGGTCGGCGCCGGCGCCCAGCGCGGGTCCTCCAAACTCGACCTGTACCTGCGGAGCGTCGACGGTGGCTTCGTGAATCCGTCGTTCCGCGGGGCGGACAGCGAACTCGCGAGCCTCAAGGCGGGCTTCGACGGCCGCCTCGCCCTGTCTCCCTCGCTCGCGCTCAACGCCGACGGCTACACGCACGAGCTCCAGCGGACCGACGAAACGCGCGAGACCGCCCGGGCCACGCTCGACTATCGCCGGCGTCTGCTGGAGATGTCGGCCGGGCTGCGCTTCGCGCGCCACGACGAGCCGCAGCAGGACGCGAACGGGGTCCTGGTGCTCACCGGTATCACCGTCGGCAATCGCGGTACCGCGGGGATCTCCACCACCTGGGAGCAGAACGTGGGCAACGACGTGGTCGACGACTATCCGAACCGGTTGAAGACGGTCTTGGCGGTGCCACTCGCGAAGCGCGTTCGCGCGATCGCGACGCACGAGTACCTCACGGCGAGCGGCCGCCCGTCGACGAATCAGATCACGGCCGGGGTCGAGGGGATCACCCCCGGCGGCACCCAGGCCTACACGCGCTACGCGATGGACCGCGCGGCGGGCGACGCGCGCATGGGCGCGGTAAGCGGGATTCGCCAGCAGCTCCGGCTGGGACCAACCACCAGCGCGACCCTCGGCGTCGAGACGTTCACTTCGTTCTCCGGCCGCGAGGACGAAGAATACCTGTCGTTGTCCGCAGGTCTGGGCGCACGCCGGCCGGGGGCCTATTTCGTCGATGGCGGCTACGAGTACCGGTGGGAGCGCCCCGGGGACAAGCACCTGGTGCGCATGAGCGCCGCCCAACAGCTGGGCGGCGGGGTTGCGTGGCTGGCCAAGAACATCCTGGGGCTCGGCGAACGCGACGGTGCGAACGACGAGACGCAGTTCTACACCACGCTGGCAGGCGCGTACCGGTCTTCGTTCGCGCCGGTGCAGTCACTGTTGATGCTGAAGAGCTACTACGACCGGTACGCACCCATCGACCCGGACGCGATCCGGTGGCGCCTGGTGGCGACCACCGACGTGAACGTGATGCCGACTCCCGCGCACGAGCTGCGCTTGAAGTACGCGTACAAACACGTCGAGGACTGGAGCTACGGGGTGTCCGCGACGACCAACACGGATCTCGCCCTCGCGCAATACGTCTGGCACTTCGGCCGGGGCTGGGATGTCGACGCGTGGGGCCGGGCGGTGCGGCCGCGCGGGGGTGGAACGGCGCAGACCGGCGCCGGCGTGGAACTCGGGCGGTTGGTCTATCACTCGGTGCGCATCGGGGTGGGGTACAGCGTCAACGGGTTCGAGGACCCCGATGTGACCGCGACGGACGCGTGGAGCGCGGGGTTCGGCCTTCGCATCCAGATGCTCCTTTCCGACTGGCTGTTGGCCGACTTCGAGAGGTTGAAGTGACATGAGGCGCCAAAGATTGATGAACACCGCCTGCCACGCCTTGATCGGTGCCGTGGCCGCGTGCAGCATCGCTCTGGCGGCGGGCCGCGCCGACGCGGCCATCGCCCTGGATGCGCGAACCGTGAGCGTCGGCACGGGGGTGACATTCACGTTCGCGCACACGGTCGGGATCGGCAGCGACCGGGTGATGATCGTCGGCGTCTCGATCTACAATTCGAACAAGACGGTCAGCGCGCTCGTGTACGCCGGTCAACCGCTCACCCGCCTCGGCTTCCTCGATGGGGGTGCGGGGTCCAACGACCGCCGCATGGAATTGTGGCGCCTGGTGAACCCGCCCATGGGCACGGCCAACGTGGTCGTGACGATGTCGAGCAGCGCGAAGCTGGTGATAGGCGCGGCCTCGTTCTTCGGGGTCAACCCGGCCGCGCCCAACGGCACCTTCGTTTCCAATGAAGCCAACACGAATCTTGCCACGCTCACCGTACCGAGTGCCGTGGGAGAACTCGTCATCGACTGCATGGCCGTGCAGGGTAACGCTGCCACCGCCACGGTGGGTGCGGGACAGACGCAACTCTGGAACGAGTTTTCGCGGTCCAACGGTGGTGCGGTGGTAGGAATGGCGAGCACCGAGCCGGGAGCGAACCTGGTGACCATGAGCTGGAGCCTCACGAGCATCGACTACTGGGTGATTGGCGCCGTCTCGCTCAAGCCCGCACCGCGCGCCTATCAGCCCGACGCGAGGGTGAAGCTCTCGACCGAGGCGGACGCCGCGTATTTTTACAACAACTGGTATGAGAACCCGGCTGCTCTGCAGGTGAAAAGCGCGAGTGTGCTGGCCACCGCAGCGGCGAGCTATCGCGTCCAGTTTCAGAACGACGGTGACAATGCGGACGCACTCGTGATCACGGGAACCGGCTCGACGGCGGCATTCGCGGTGCAGTACCTCGACGCGGCGAGTGTGGATCGTACCATCGCCGTGACCGGCGCCGGCTACACGACCGCGACGCTCGCACCGGGCGCAAGCACGACGTGGACGTTGAGCGTTACGCCGCTTCCAAACGGCGCGGCGGGCGGAATCACCTACCCGGTGAATGTCACCGCCACCTCGGCCGGCGATGGTGCCCGCTCGGACCAGATCCGCACCCTGACCACGTGCGTGTCACCCAACCTGGCGTTGACCAAGTCGGTTGACCTGGTCAATGCCGTTCCGGGCCAGGACGTGACCTATTCCGTGGTGGCGGTTGCATCCGGCCTCTCCGACGCGAGCAGCATCGTGGTGGTCGATTCGATTCCCGACTACGCGGGCATGCGCGTGGGTAGCGCCACCTTCGATCCCGGCACAACCTCGCTCACCTCCGTGGTCAGCTACTCCAATGACAACGGCGCCACGTGGACCTACTCGCCCGTGAGTGGTTCGTGCGCCGCCCCCGCAGGGTACGACTATTGCGTCACCCACGTTCGCTGGACACTCTCCGGCATCATGCCGCCAGGCCGGAGCTTCACGCTCGGCATGGCCGTGCGCGTGAAATAGCTCACGCGTTTTCCACTGGAAAGTCGCGCGCCGAGCCGCTAGACTTTCGGCGCAATTCCATCCTGTGATCGATTGCATTCCGAACCCCGGCCGCAGGCTGCGGGTTTCGCTTTTTTATATTTGACGGAGGGTCTTGCGATGTCGAACAGCGAGTTTACCCCGAAGGTTGGTCTCGACGCGGTCGGGCTCACCAACCTCGGCGGAGTGATGTGGAATCCCACCCCCGCGGCTCTCTACGAAGAGTTCGTCATGAACGGCGAGGGACTGATCGCCGCGCACGGGCCCATGTGCGCGGAGACCGGAAAGTACACCGGTCGCAGCCCCGAAGACAAGTTTGTCGTCGAGGAGGCCACCAGCAAGGACAAGATCTGGTGGGGCAAGGTCAACCGCCCGATCAGCGAGGAGAAGTTCGACCGCTTGCTCCACCGCGTGCAGGCCTACCTCCAGGACGGCATGGTGTACGTGCAGGATTGCTGGGTCGGCGCCGACCAGAACCAGCGACTCCCGGTTCGTGTCATCACCCAGTTCGCGTGGCACTCGCTGTTCGCGCGGAACATGTTCATCCCCGTCACCGACCCCGACGAGCGGAGGAACCACACGCCGAGCTTCACCATCATCAGCGCCCCCGGGTTCCAAGCCGACCCCGCGATCGACGGCACGCGCAGCGAGGCTTTCATACTCGCGCACTTCGGCCGCGGCATCATCCTGATCGGCGGCACCTGTTACGCGGGGGAGATCAAGAAGTCCATTTTCACGGTGATGAACTATCTCCTGCCGCTGCGTGGCGTGCTTTCAATGCACTGCAGCGCGAACGAAGGCCCGAACGGCGACACGGCCGTGTTCTTCGGTCTTTCCGGGACCGGGAAGACCACGCTCTCGGCGGATCCGAAACGCCGGCTGATCGGCGACGACGAACACGGGTGGACCGACCACGGCGTTTTCAACTTCGAAGGCGGATGCTACGCGAAGGTAATCCGGCTGTCCGCGGAAGCCGAGCCCGAGATCTACGCCACCACCAAGCGTTTTGGGACCGTGCTCGAAAACGTGGTGGTCGACGACTACACGCGCGCGATCGATTTGAACGACGCCAGCCTGACCGAAAACACACGCGCGTCGTATCCGATCAGGCAGATTCCCAACGCCAAGCTGGCGGGCACCGGTGACCACCCGCGGAACATCGTGATGCTGACGTGCGACGCGTTCGGCGTCATGCCGCCCATCGCGCGGCTGACTGCCGAACAGGCCAGCTACCATTTTCTCTCCGGCTATACCGCGAAGGTGGCGGGCACCGAGCGGGGCATGGGCAAGGAGCCGCAGGCGACGTTCTCCACCTGCTTCGGCGCGCCGTTTCTAGCGCTGCCGCCGACGGTCTACTCCGACCTGCTCGCGAAAAAGATGCGCCATCACAACGCGAAGTGCTGGCTGGTCAACACGGGGTGGAGCGGCGGTGGTTTCGGCGTGGGTGCGCGCATCAAGATTGCGTACTCGCGCGCCATGGTGCACGCGGCGCTGGAAGGAAAACTCGACCACGTCAAGTACGCGAAAGACCCGATCTTCGGCCTCGACATTCCCGCCGAGTGCCTGGCCGTGCCGGCCGAGATTCTCAACCCGCGCAACACCTGGACCGACAAGGCCGCGTATGAACGGAAGGCGCACGAGCTGGTCGCCCTGTTCGAAAAGAATTTCGAGCAGTTTGCGCAGGCAGTGCCGGCGGAGGTACGCGCGGCGGGAATGAAGTAGGGCGTTCAGTCGACGGGGCCGCGGGCATCTACCAGGGTGTGCCCCTGGAGTCGGATCAACTCGGCGACTCGGGCGTACGCGTCGGGGTTCGGGTGCGGATCTTCCACCGATAGGACGTTGGGCGGTGAGTTGCCTGCGAACGCGGTCGAGAGATCGATCGTGTGCACCCCGCAGGCGTCAAGAGCCGGAATGAGCCTCGGCGCGAGCCGACAGCCTGGATAGAACACCACCACCAAATCCGCACCCGGCCACCGTTCCTTCACCACTTCGTTCATCCTGCAGATCGTGCGCGTCGCACGGTCGAAGTCGCGTCGCCGCGGCGGGATGCGAAACTCGATCTGGGTGAACCGCAACAGATTGCTCTTGCCGAGGAAGCACATGATGCGATGGTGCAGAGGGTGGCAGGTCGCCCAGGTATCGCATTGCACCAGCGTGCCATCATCGAGGAGTTCGTACGCGACCTTGCGCCGCCTGTAACTCGCGCCGCTGAAGAAGTCCCTCGTGCGCATGACGTGCTCGTCGATGAACGTATAGATGACGAGTCCGGTGGACTCGGGGATCTCCCCACGAACGTGGGTGGTCTCCAGCCGGGCGAGTACGTCGAAGGGTCCCGCCCCGTGGAATCCATAGTTATACACGTGCAGATCAGGGTGGCGCTTTGCGAACGCCGCCGGCAGGGTTTCGTCGTCCTCGACGCCGTCGCCGTAGGTGAACGAATCGCCGATGAAGGCCGCGTATTCCCGGTACGGTCCGCCGCCGCCGGGCACGACGCGGCGGCCCCGATCGTCGATGGTGCACGTGATGTCGTAGTGAATGGCGCCGGTCTTGATGCGCGTGGCGACCAGGCGGTGAGCGCCCGGGGTCGGTTGCTGGATGCCGTGGGGGTTCGACGTGTAGTAGCCGGGTGGATAGGTCACGTCGATCGGCCGGTCGCCGAGGTCGAGAATCCCGATCGTGATCTCGAGTGCGGCGAGCACCGCGAAGCCGATGGCGATGACGAGGCTCGCGGAGGCGAGACGGGGCGTTCGGCGTTTCAACGCCGCGGCGACCCCGGCGAAGGCCGCGGTGGTGACCAGCAGGGCTGCGACGAATGCGTTCACCGCGGCGTGTCGCGGGCTACTGTATCTCCCAGGTCACGCCGAAGCGGAAGGGGATGACCTCGGTGTTCGCCTTCTCCTCCGTGCGTTCGCGGGTCTGCCCCTGGATGTAGCGGCCTTCGAGGAACAACCGCCGGGTCTCGCCGATATTGATCTCGACGCCCGCGCCACCGCCGTACCCCAGCACCATCTCGGTGTAATCCTCGTCGACGATCCACGTGCGATACAGTCCGCCGCAGACCAGCAGGTACGGCCGCGCCTCGCCGGAGAAGGGAGTGTACTTGAAATCGGCGAACATCATCAGCACGTTGAGATCGTTGGGGGTCGTGCCGCTCGCGAAGAAGAAGTTGTAGTCGAACGACGCAGCGAGGATGAAGGGCCCGCGACGCGCGCCGCCGCTCACGAGCACACCGAGCGATGGATCGTAGTTGTCGGCGAAGGAATCCGGCTGGTAGTTGACCGCGGAGCCGAGGCCGAGGGAAAAGACGGGGTGGATCGTTCGTCCCGTCGTGCGCACGCGGCGCGAGCGCGCGCCGGCGGTGATGGTGTCGGGCAGTGCCGCCGTCGGCGTGGCCGGTTTTTCCTCGCCGGTGGTCTTGAGGGTGTCCTCGGCTGCCGAGACCGGAGGCTGCGCCGGGCTCGACGTTGGGGGCTGTTCCTGTGCGAGCGCGGTGGCCGCCGATGCGACCAGACACAGGGACACGGCCGCCCAGAACGCATTGATGCGCTTCATTCGTTCGCTCCCAAAAAAGGCAAACTTTCGATGTGTCTGCGTGATGAAGAGTCGGAGTCGGCGGCGCGATTCCTCCCGCGGCACCGCCCGCCAGCGGGTCCGTGGGGCGCCGGCAAAAATTATCGCCCTAGTGTAGTCGGCGCGGAGTCAAAGTCAAGGCCCTTCTCCGGGCGTGCGGGTGGCAGGGAAACAGCCGCCTGTGGTAGCGTCGACGGCGACAGCTCGATCCGTGGCGACCCGAGTCCGCCAGAACCCATCATGCAATCTCCACTCGCGTACAATGCCACCGTCATTCGCCGCCAGGACGTGCACGACGGGCTCATGTGGCTGTGGGTGGCACTCGACGACGGCGAGTTTCCGCCGTTCAAGCCGGGCCAGTTCGTCTCCGTCGGCCACATCTCGCAGGCCGGCGGCCGGCGCAACCTGGTCAAACGTTCGTACTCGATCGGCTCGTCCGCGCACGAGCGGCGGGATGTGGAGTTGTTCATCGTCCGCGTGGACGACGGCGAATTCACCGCGTGGTTGTTCGAGCAGCGCGCGGGCGATCGCGTCTGGCTCCCGCCCACGGCGAGCGGAGGCTTCACCCTCGACGGTTTCCCGCGCGGCGCAGATCTCGTGCTGGTGTCCACCGGCACCGCGATCGCACCCTGTGTTTCCATGTTGAGAACCTACGGCAACGACCCGCCGTGGCGGCGCGCCGTGGTGATCAACGGTGTGCGCTACGCCGCCGACTTCGGGTATCGGGAGGAGCTCTCCGCGCGGGCGGCGCGCGACCCCAATTTCGTCTATCTCCCGATGGTGACGCGCGAGCCGCCGGATTCCGGCTGGCAAGGCCTGCGCGGCCGTGTCACCGACGCGCTCGAACCCGGCCGCTATCTGTCGCACGTCCACGCCCCGCTCGCCCCGGAGACGTGTCACGTGTACCTGTGCGGCAACCCGATGATGATCGAGGAGTTGGAGGCGGAGCTTTCCGCGCGGGGGTTTCACAAGCACACGCCCCGGCACGCCGGGAACCTCCACCTGGAGAAATACTGGACGGATTGACGCGCGTGCGCTGATTGACGCGTCTGGCGTCGTGACGTATCGTTACCCAATGAGCACCACCCGGGACAAGAAGGACAAGCGCGCCGCGTCGCCAGAGCCCGCGAGCCCGCGCGCGGATAAGACGGCCGAACCCGCCGCGCCGCCGGCTCCGCCCGCCGCCCCGTCCGAGGAATCCGCCGCCGAAGAGCGCCAGGAAACCCGCGAGTGGCTGGAGTCGCTCGACTACGTCTACGCGAGCGACGGCCCCGAGCGCGTGCAGGAGCTTCTGCAACGCCTCCAGGATCGGGCGACCTCCTACGGCGTGCGCGTCCAGTTCCCGGGGGACACGCCCTACCTCAACACCATTCCGGTTTCGCAGCAGCCGCGCTACCCGGGCGACCGGGCGATCGAACGGCGCATCAAGAGCTACATCCGCTGGAACGCGATGGCGATGGTCGTCCGCGCCAACCGCGAAGACCCGGGCATCGGCGGCCACATCTCGACCTTCGCGTCGTCCGCCACCCTCTACGAAGTCGGCTTCAACCATTTCTTCCGGGGCCGGGATCACGCCGACGGCGGCGACATCGTCTATTACCAGGGCCACAGCGCGCCCGGCATCTACGCCCGCGCGTACCTGGAAGGCCGGCTCACAGAGAAACACCTGGAGAACTTCCGCCACGAACTGGCGAGCGAGGGCGGCGTGTCGTCGTACCCGCATCCGTGGCTGATGCCGGCATTCTGGGAGTACCCGACCGTGTCGATGGGACTCACCCCGCTGCTTGCCATCTACCAGGCGCGATTCAACCGGTATCTCGAGGCGCGCGGCGTTATGCAGCCATCGGTGCGCAAAGTCTGGGCGTTTCTGGGTGACGGCGAGATGGACGAGCCCGAGTCACTGGGCGCGATCACGCTGGCGTCGCGCGAGCGGCTCGACAACCTGGTGTTCGTCGTGAACTGCAACCTGCAGCGTCTCGACGGCCCGGTGCGCGGCAACGGCAAGATCATTCAGGAGCTGGGTGCCGCGTTTCGCGGCGCGGGCTGGAACGTGATCAAGCTGATCACGGGCGGCGACTGGGATCCGCTGCTGGCGCAGGACTCCGAGGGGGTCTTGGTCAGACGCCTAGGCGAGGTCGTCGATGGCCAGTTCCAGAAGTACGCGACCGAGTCGGGTGACTACATCCGCAAGGATTTCTTCGGCACCGACCCGCGGCTCTTGAAGATGGTCGAGCACTTGACCGACGACCAGATCCGCATGCTCAAGCGCGGCGGTCACGACCCCGAGAAGGTGTA
>Ga0184629_10000190_pt1 | contig 27080 bp, 25 predicted proteins | sample PLM4_32_b1_FD_133158 | JGI IMG/M metagenome (GOLD analysis project Ga0184629, IMG submission 133158) | Groundwater sediment microbial communities from an aquifer in East River, Colorado, USA - PLM4_32_b1 | ecosystem: Environmental > Terrestrial > Soil > Riparian zone | place: USA: East River...
GCCTGCTCGAAAACCATAACCTAAGGTTTAATTGACTTCGATTGGCCCATCAACATTAACATTAGTTATACTATATTTAAGTAATGTCCTCCCTGGTCCCAGGTTTTGAATACGACATTTTTATCAGCTACCGGCACAAGGACAACAAGTACGATGGCTGGGTAAGTGAATTTGTGGCCAACCTGAAACGGGAACTGGAAGCCACCTTCAAAGAAGAAGTTTCTGTTTATTTCGATGAGAATCCGCACGATGGTTTGTTGAAAACACATGATGTGGACAAAAGCCTTGAAAGCAAACTGAAGTGCAAATCGATGTCAATCGGGAACTATTGTACCTTAAATAAGACGCCCACAAAAATCAGGTAATCCGCAAAACCACCTCTGGTTTGTTGTCCGGCCTGTTCATCGGGCACGATTTGCTTTGAATTCTTATAAATAGCGATTGGCACATAGGCAAAAATCATGGACTTCTTCATGTTGTAACTTACCCCTGGTTCCACAGAAATAATGGAGCCCGACCTGCGCAGCCCCTTGCTTCCACCTACCAAATCATGCACGGGCTGTCCTTCCATCCGGAAACCAGCTGAGAAAATAAATTTATTAGCCGTAAAGTTAGCGCCTACCCTAGCCGTATAGGCATCAGGGACGCTGTTCACATTCTGACCAGAGGGTACTACAAAAGCTGGCTGAGGGACAAACATGCCATAACCTTCTACCCCGTTCTGCTCTTTGGGACTAATGAGATAGAAAAGATTTCCGTAAAGGCTTATATTTTTATTGAGGGTATAAAATGAATTCATCTCGATAGTGAAGCCGGTGCCCCCATCTCCTAATTGTGTACTGATGTTCACAGGCGCCATTATTGTTTTTGTGGGGTCAGTATGGTCTTTATAAAAATAATCCTCGGTGTGGTAATTGCCCGTAGGCAGTTTAATGCCCAACCCCAATTGAATATTTCCTTTATGGTAGGTAGAGACGTCCCACATCCATTTATAGACAGCCACCCGGATATCGCTCAGGCCAACTGCATGGGTTGTGTGCTCGGGGTTATTGGCGGGGTCACTATAGTCATGTTCCCTGACACTGGTGCGCGAAGCGGATGTATATGGCAAATCCATGCTCACTGACCATCCCTTGTCGAACATCCGCGAGACGGCAATGTCCGCCACGAAAATATAGTTGGTCGCTCTTTCATAAGGTTTTTGATCTATAAATGTTGTCCCTTCATAAACCTTCCACGAGGTGAAGTAGCGGCTGTTTACATTGACTACCCATTTCACCGGCTCCTCACCAGATTGCGGCATAACGAATTGCCCAAATCCCACCAGGCTGCGAACAGAAATACATCCCTGGGATTGGGCAACGTAGTAGGTAATAGTTAAAGCCAAGGATAAAAGGGCGAGCTTTTTCATAGGATAAGGTTTAGATAGAAAGTGAATTCCGGGTATTGCATTCAGGTTTATGAAATTTCTGCTGAAGTAAACCATTCACAGCCATAAAATTTAAATATTTTCACGCAACAAAGAAAGTCAATTGTAAGAATCCGTAACAAATTAATACCATCGCGGTGAATGGAAAAGCCATATACCCCGAACAAACCCGCGTGGATGATTTTTTAAACATGGCCACCGGGGATAACAGGCTTTGATGACCGTTAACTAACATTAACGTTAGTTATATTATATTTAAATTATGTCCTCCCTTCTCCCAGGTTTTGAATACCTGCCTGCGCAGCCGCTTCGGCAGGCAGGCGACATTCCGAAAAATCGGGACAGACCTTCATCCTTTAAAAGATCAATATGCCCTCGTTAATTCAACCATACGAGTACGACATATTTATCAGCTACCGCCATAAAGACAACAAGTACGATGGCTGGGTCAGTGACTTTGTGGCCAACCTGAAACGGGAATTGGAAGCTACCTTCAAAGATGAAGTTTCTGTTTACTTTGACGAAAATCCACATGATGGCCTGTTAGAATCGCACAACGTCGGCAAAAGTCTGGAGGGCAAACTGAAGTGCCTGATTTTAATTCCCATTATATCCCAAACTTACTGCGATACGAAAAGTTTTGCCTGGCAGCATGAGTTTTGTGCCTTCAACAGAATAGGAAAGGAAGATCCTTTCGGCCGCGACATAAAACTGGCTAATGGCAATGTAGCCAGTAGAATCCTTCCTATAAAAATCCACGATCTGGATGCCGAAGATAAATCAATGCTGGAAAGTGAGTTGGGGGGAGTCTTGCGCTGTGTTGAATTCATTTATAACTACCGCGACCAGATCAATAAAGTGGCCAATGCTGTAAAAGAAATTATTGTGGCTATGGGGAATCCAGCATCTACCCATCAGGCTGTAAGTTCTAGTAGCATTAGAGTAGAAACAAAAAATCTGGATGGCTCTCGAAAAAAACGTAAGATCCTCGCTATTACAAGCCTTTGCCTTTTACTGGCTGCTTTGACGTTCTACATCGTCTATTATTTCTTTATCTATCGCCCGGACAAATCTATTGCTGTTATTCCATTTACCGACCTGAGCCAGGAGCATGACCAGGAATATTTCTGTGATGGGATGACCGAAGAGATTCTTAACCATCTTTCAAAGATTCGTGATCTACGGGTTATCTCCCGCACTTCCTGTATGAAATACAAAGGTGCCAAAATTTCAGTCAACGAAATTGCCCGGGAATTGGGCGTCACGAATATTCTGGAGGGAAGTATAAGGAGGTCGGGCGATCAGGTTAGAGTAACCGTACAGTTGATCGATGCATTATCTGATGAACATTTATCGTCTGAAGATTATGACTTCCTTGACCTGAAAGATATTTTTTCTGTGCAAACAGATGTGTCGACCCGCGTGGCAGAAGTCCTGAAAGCTAAGCTTACTACGCAAGAAAAAGGGACCCTTCAAAAACGAATACGGAAAACCCGGAGGCCTATAAGCTCTATCTCAAAGGCCGTTTTTATTGGGCCAAGCGAACGCCACAGAGCTATGACAGCGCTGAACAATATTATAAACGAGCCATAACGCTAGACCCTGAATATGCCCTCGCTTATTCGGGCTTGGCTGATTGTTATACGTTAGGACTTCAAGGGATGACCATGGTTGAGGAAATCCCAATTGCGAAAGCCTATTTGACAAAAGCCATTTCACTGGACAGCAACCTCAGCGAAGCCTTGACGACTATGGGCTTTATTCAGTCCCATTTTGATTATGATTGGGCAAGCGCTAAAAGTACTCTTCAAAAAGCAATCCTCCTCAATCCGAATTATCCGATTGCTCATTTGTATTACGGAAATATTTTCATTTTTACCGGCGATATAGAGCAGGGTCTTATTGAAGTAAAAAAGGCCGTTGATCTTGATCCGCTCTCCTCTTCCGTAAATTGGGCCCTTGGCAGTCGTTATTATCTAACCAATAAAACTGACCTTGCCATCACGCAATTTCAAAAAACGTTGACCCTTGACCCGGAGAACAACGCTGCAAAATTGTGGTTAGGCCTTTCGTTCTTGCGAAAGGGATTTTACGACCAAGCCATTGATACCTTCGGCAAACTCCCCCGCAATACTTTGCAACAGCTTGACAACTATAAAATTTTAATTAGTCTGGTTCATGCCCAGAACGGCGAAAGCGCCAGGGCAAAGTCGGAACTGAATGAAATCTCAAAAGGAGAAGGAATTCAATCGAATGATATATCTAGACTCTTCTTTTTGACTTTATTGTATATAAGCCTCGAAAACTATGATGCAGCGCTAACCCAATTGGAAAGGGCCTATGAAATCAGGTCATTAAATATCATTGGCTTGAAAATCGATCCGATCTTTGACCCTATCCGGAACCAGCCCAGGTTTAAGGCGCTGCTGAAGAAAATGAATTTCGAATGAGTTATGCTATATTTAAGTAATGCCCTCTCTTCTCCCGGGTTTTGAATACGACATTTTTATCAGCTACCGTCACAAGGACAATAAATACGATGGCTGGGTAAGTGACTTTGTGGCTAACCTGAAACGGGAACTGGAAGCTACCTTTAAAGAAGAAGTTTCTGTTTACTTTGATGAAAACCCTCACGATGGTCTGTTAGAAACGCATAACGTAGACAAAAGTCTCGAGGGCAAATTGAAGTGCCTTATCTTCATTCCTGTCGTATCTCAAACCTACTGCGACCCGAAAAGTTTTGCGTGGCAGCATGAGTTTTGTGCCTTCAACAAAATGGCAAAAGAAGATCCCTTTGGAAGAGATATAAAACTTGCTAATGGCAATGTAACCAGCAGGATCCTTCCTATAAAAATTCATAATATCGATGCAGACGATATCGCATTATTGGAAAATGAGTTGGGTGGAGTTCTGCGGTCTATTGAATTTATATATAAATCTCCCGGAGTAAATCGTCCCTTGAAGCCAAATGATGAACGGGTAGAGAACCTCAACCACACCTATTACCGCGACCAGATCAATAAAGTAGCTAATGCCGTGAAGGAAATTATAGTGGCTATTAAAAACCCAACACACACTAAACAGACCGCAGGTACTTTTCGAACCCTGGAAAAAAAGAAGGTTGATCATTCTACAAAAAAAAGTAAAATCCTCGCCATCACGGGAATTTTACTTTTACTAGCCAGTCTTATTTTCTACGGGATTTTTTATTTTATTAATCCGCAAAAAACTGAAAATCCGGATAAATGGATTGCTGTTCTACCGTTTGAAGACTTAAGCGAAAAACATGATCAGGAATACTTCAGTGATGGAATGATGGTAGATATTATTAATCGCCTCTCCAAGATTGGAGATTTGCATGTCATATCCCGCACGTCCTCCATGAAGTATAAAGGAGCTAAAACTTCGGTAACGGAGATTGCCCTGGAATTAGGTGTTACTAGCATACTGGAAGGAACGGTACGAAAATCGGGAGACCGGGTAAAAATTTCTGTCGATTTGATTGATGCAAAAACAGAGAAGCACTTGTGGTCAGAAGATTATGACTACCAGGAATTGAAAGACATTATTTCCGTTCAGGCGGATGTCTCCATGCGTGTAGTAGAAATTCTCAAAGCTAAATTGACACAACAAGAAAAAGGATCGCTTTCGAAAGTCTACACGGACAATACCGAAGCCTATAAACTTTATCTCAAAGGCCGTTTCTTTTGGGATAAAAGAACGCGGGAAAGCTATGACAGTGCGGAAATGTATTTTAAGAAAGCCATAGAATTGGATCCCGGCTATGCTCTGGCTTACTCCGGTCTGGCAGATTGCTACACTTTAAATCAGAAAGGGATGACGCAAGTAGATGCTATACCTATCGCAAAAGAATATGTTGCTAAGGCGCTTTCCCTAGACAGTACACTCAGTGAAGCATGGACAACGGTAGGTTTCATTCAATCGCATGTTGAATATGATTGGAAAGGATCCCTGCCTGTCTTCGAGAAAGCCATCCGGTTGAATCCCAATTACCCGATCGCTCATTTGTTTTACGGAAATGTCTTCTTTTATACGGGTGATACAAAACGCGGAATTGTTGAGGCAGAAAAGGCACGGGAACTTGATCCACTTTCCTCTTCTATAAACGGGGCTCTTGGCAGGCATTATTACCACGCTCGCAAATATGATCTTGCGATTGAGCAGCTTCAAAAAACTCTGACCCTTGATCCGAATTACATATATGTAAAACAGTTTTTAGGTCTTTCTTTCTTGCAAAAAAAACTTTACGCACAAGCAGTCGATGTCTTTGCCAAACTCCCTATCAAGCAACCTCAGGGAGTTCAACGTGGATTCCTGCTGAGTTATGCTTATGCTATTGCCGGGGACAAAGGAAGGGCACAGAGAGAACTTGATAGTACAATAAAAGAAGAAGGCGTCTTTCGCTCTCCCTATTGGTTGGGGATTATTTCCATCAGCCTGGGAAATTTCGATGAGGCCATAAACCAATTGGAAAAGGGGTATGATTTGAGGGAAATATGGATGGTCAACCTGAAGGTCAATCCTGAAGTTGATCCTCTCCGGAATGAGCCCAGGTTCAAAGCTCTTCTGAAGAAAATGAATTTGGATTGAAGAATGAATGAAGGCTATAATGACCGTTACCTGACATTAACGTTAGATATACTATATTTAAGTAATGCCCTCTCTGATCCCAGATTTTGAATACCTGCCCTGCCTACCGGACAGGCAGGCTGCCGGCCTTGCTTTGCCAAAGCGCCGCGCGACGGCAAGCAGGCAGGCGACATCAAACTCTAAACCCACTTGATGTATGCCATCAATTATTCAAGGCTTTGAATATGACATCTTTATCAGCTACCGTCACAAGGACAACCTGCCTTCGCAGGGCTTCGGCAGGCAGGCAGGAAACGATGGCTGGGTAAGTGACTTTGTGGCTAACCTGAAACGGGAACTGGAAGCTACTTTTAAAGAAGAAGTTTCTGTTTACTTTGATGAAAACCCTCACGATGGTCTGTTAGAAACGCATAACGTAGACAAAAGTCTCGAGGGCAAACTGAAGTGCCTTATCTTCATTCCTATCGTATCTCAAACCTACTGCGACCCGAAAAGTTTTGCGTGGCAGCATGAGTTTTGTGCGTTTAATAAAATGGCAAAGGAGGATCAGTTTGGACGAGACATCAAACTGAGAAATGGTAACGTTGCGTGCCGGATTCTTCCTATAAAAATTCATGAACTTGACCCGGAAGACAAAGGACTCCTGGAAAGTGAACTGGGGGGTGTATTGAGACCAGTTGAGTTTATCTATAAGGAGTCCGGAGTGAACAGACCGCTCCGATCGAATGAAGACAATCCAGGGAAGAATCAGAACCAGACTACCTACCGGAATCAGGTGAACAAAGTTGCCAACTCGATAAAAGAAATAATCTCCTCGCTTAAAAACCCTCAATCCATTTCATCCGAAACAAGTACGAGCCATCCGCAAGCCTTCGGGAGAGTTCCGGGAGGCAGGAGGGTTTTGAATAGAAAAGCGGTTATTTATGTTTCCCTTCTTTTGGCTGCGCTCGTAGTTATAAGTTACTTCCTCCTTCCAAAACTTGGTTCACACGCTGCTGCAGAATCCCTTGAAAAGTCAATAGCCGTTTTGCCTTTTGACGATCTGTCCCCGGCTGGAGATCAGGAGTGGTTTTCTGATGGACTCTCCGAAGAAATCCTAAACAGATTGGCACAATTGCCTGACCTTAAAGTGACAGCCCGCACTTCCTCCTTCTACTTCAAAGAAAAAAACGCCACGATTCCAGAAATTGCCGTCAAGTTGGGCGTCGGTTTTGTAGTAGAGGGCTCTGTTAGAAAAATTGAAAATCAATTTCGCATTACAGCGCAGCTCATTCGGGCTAAAGACGGATTTCACTTGTGGTCCCAAAATTATGATCGGCCCGCTGAAGACCTTTTTAAAGTACAGGATGAAATTGCTGAAGGTATAGCACGGGCCCTTATTAGTAAGATCACTGCCCTAAACAAACCTCAAGGCAACACATCATCCGACGAGGCCTATAGACTTTATCTAAAAGGCAGGTTCTTCTGGGACAAGAGAACCAAAGAGAGTTATGACAGTGCTGAAAGTTATTATTCGCGTGCCCTTGAACTTGATCCGGATTATGCCCTTGCCTATACCGGCCTTGCGGATTGCTATACCTTCACCAACAACAGAAAGGGAATGTCACGACTTGAGTTGGTACCGATCGCTCAAGCCTATGTGAAAAAAGCACTCGCGATTGACAGCAATCTAGCCGAAGCGCTAACCACCAAAGCTTTTATTCAATCACATTTTGAGTATGACTGGAGGGGCTCAATACCGATTCTGCAAAAAGCTATTAGCATGAATCCAAATTACCCCAGTGCTCATTTATATTTAGGGAACATCCTCTTTGCGATAGGTGATATCGAGCAAGGAATCCTGGAAACAAAAAAAGCGCTTGAATTGGATCCATTATCACCTTCCATAAATTGGGTCTTAGCAAGAAACTACTACTATGCCAAGGCATACGACTTGGCCATCCCACAACTTCAAAAAACACTCGCCATTCAAAATTACGGTTTAGCGCAATTTTATCTTGGCCTTAGCTTCATGCAAAAGAAAGAGTATACGCTGGCGATTGATACTTTCAATAAGTGCATAGTATCCATAACGTCTCAAGTGTTAACAGCTGAAGAACCTCAACTACTAATAATAAACTGTCATGCCTTGTCAGGAGACAAGGTAAAAGCAAAAGCTGAATTGCAGAACTTTCTGAAAGAGAAAAGCAACCCTAATCCATACTGGCTGAGTGTGGTATACGTAACTTTAGGAAATTTTGATGAGGCTATGAGACAACTGGAGAAAGGCTACGAAGCGAAGATAATCCATATGATGCACATCAACGTAAATCCACACTTTGATCCTCTCCGGAATGATCCCCGATTTAAAGCGCTGTTGAAAAAAGTAAATTTTTAATTGGCCATGGCTGCGAGGGAAACGAATAATAAATCGTTATCAAAAGCCATTGTGCTAACTTGTGTTTATGATATGAAATAGTTACTAAATATTCTCACTTAACCATGCTATTCGTTATGAAAAATTCTGTTATCAAAATACTACTATGCATTCTGTTTTCACCCATCGTTTTGAAGGCACAGCAAACTTCAGAAGTGATCGACCTGAAAAAACACAAAATCGTCATTCAATTCAATGACAGCGATTCAGTTTCTCAGGTTCGTGTAACCCTTCAGGTACAAAATACCAGGGCGTGCTGGCCCAACGCAGAAATTGAAGTGGTATGCTTAAGCGGTGGGCTTGACCTGCTGGTGACTTCAAACTCCAAAGCCCGTCAAGCCGTTGCCGATTGGAGTGCAAAGGGTGTAACCTTTGCCGCTTGCAACAATACCATGCGAAACAGGAAACTAAAAAAGGAAGACCTCCTGAGTCAGTCCGTTGTGGTCCCCTCGGCCGTTGTGGAACTCGCCCTGAAACAAGCAGATGGTTGGGCTTACTTTCGTGGTGGAAGGTAAACCATTGTCCAAAATAAAGAGATTAGATTCTGAACAATATTCCAAGGAAAATAAGGTAGTCTGTCATCCCTCCCCGACTGCGAAAAGGCGTTCCACTAAGCTCAGCTAATTCTGGTCAGCTACGTTTTGATTCATTGTGCGATATATAGGGATTGGCACAAATGCAAAGATGGTTGATTTCTTGAATTTATAATTTACACCTGGCTCAACGGAAACAGAATATCCCGCTCTGCGCTGCCCATTACTACTCCCGTTTACTCGTGATCCTTCTAATCGAATTCCGCCCCAAAACACAAGGTCGCGAATTGTAAAATTTGCTCGGCCCCGTAATGTAAATGCATCAGGGACGCTTGTAAAAGCCTGGCCAGACTCAATCTGAAAAGGCATTGGATCATTACCTACTAAAGTTGATGTACCATTCATATCTCTTGGACTAAAAAGGTAGAAGATATTTCCGTACAGGGTGATTGTACTGTTCAGCGTATAAAATGCATTTACTTCCGTTGTTAACCGGTTCCTCCATCACCCAATTGAAGCGTTGGGTTAACTGGCGCAAGCACTCGTCCACTTGTTTTATAAAAATAATCCTGAAAACGGTAGTCACCCGTCGGTAATTTGATCCCTAGTCCAACTTGTATATTTCCCTTATGTACTTTCGTTACATCAAACAACCATTTATAGGTTGCTATCCGGATATCTGATATGCCCCAGGAACTTGTTGCACGCTTGGTCTTATTTGTTGGACCTCCGTGCTCCTGCCAGGTTTTGCGACTAGCGGCAATGAAAGGAACATCGATTGTCACTGACCAGCCCTTATCATAAACCCTGGTCACTGCAAAGTCTACTATGAATGTATTACTATAAGGCTGATCTTCAGGAGGTACATCTTGCTCTTCGCTACCAATGTAGGTTTTGTGAAATTCGGAATAACGTGCGTTCGTATTGACCAGCCATTTAATTGGTTCCTGATCATACTGAGAGATAGTAAATTGGCCAAACCCCGTGAGGTTACGAATAGCAATACAGCCTTGCGATTTAGCACTGTGAGCAAATACTACTAAAACAAATAATTAGGAACGTAAACTTTTTCATATAAGTAGAATTTTGACGTTAGGGGATGGGACCTTACTTTATGAAATCTTCTTCTCTGCGTAACCCATGTTACAGGAAAATTTTTATTAAAGCGAATAGAAATGATTCGTGGCGATGAATAAAAATCAACCCGCTGAGCAATAGGAACATCCGTGCTCCTGGGCCCGATTAACCGCCCATACCCCGGAAGGTACGAGCTGAATACCGGGAAGTATACCGGCAATCCACTCTTTTTTCATTTCGTCCGGATCGGCCCCTTTACTCTTTGCATATTGCGTGCTCGTCATTGTCAAAGCAGTTTCACAAACACAAAACATGGCGCCACGGGCCTGTAAAGCTTTTATAGACATTCCACTTTCAGGCATCTCCCCTTCCTTTGGGTTCCAAAATAAATTTCTATCCGCGGCAGCATTGGTGGCATAATCTACCAGCTTGAACATTTTGCCCAATTTATACTTCGCCCACAACCGGTCATCCAGGGCCAGCGGTATTGCCTTGCTGCGTAAGACCACCATCGCCGTAAGCTCATCGTCTGCTGTACCGGTATGGTTGTTCGTTGTCATAAACGTGTAGGACCAGATAACAGAAAATCCTTCATTCGCCGTCACTGCATCAAATACCATTTTATGTTTCCCTTTAATGGTACTGAACCAGCCCTCAAGTTGTGAGACGTCTTGAGCAGTACGGGCTGCAGCGTCGGAATCAACACGGGCTCCGAATGCGGTGAGTCCAAAAGTTGCAGCACCCGCTGCCAGGCAACCTAAAAACTCCCTCCTGTCAGATTTTTTATTGTGCGAATTTTTCATCATTATTTTGGATTGTGTTACCCTGAATCTACAAAAAAGATAGTGTTAAGATGGTGATGTTGAAAATTTCTCCATTTGAATACTCCTATTTAGAAGATCAATGCTATCTTTTGGTAGCTATTTAACAACCTGAAGGGGTGTTATGCCTTTCGTCTACGTAGTCCTGAAATCCCGCAAAAAAAACACAACAAATGACCGGAAAAAATAACTTCTTGCGTAAAACAGCGGTGTCCCTCATGATCGTTACATCGCTCATGGCATGTCAAAAGAGGCAATCGGAAATTCAGAGCAATACGGCCCAAGTCGAAGACTCTGTTTCCCAAGAGCCAAAACCCATCTCATCACCTCTGGTCACGCATATCTATACCGCTGACCCTTCTGCCCATGTATTTGATGGCAGCGTTTATATCTACCCATCTCACGACATTGAGTCCAATGTTCCCCAGGATGATGAGGGAGGTCATTTTGGTATGAAGGATTACCATGTGCTTTCTATGGATAGTATTGGCGGCGAGGTAAAAGATCATGGCGTCGCGCTGGACATCAAAGATATTCCATGGGCAGGCAGACAACTTTGGGCTCCTGATGCAGCTTATGCAAATGGCAAATATTATTTGTATTTCCCCGCCAAAGATAAAAGTGATGTATTCAAAATCGGAGTGGCCACCAGTTCTTCACCAGCCGGTCCGTTTAAAGCTGCAGATAAACCTATAGGGGGAAGTTTTAGCATCGACCCTGCTGTATTTACCGATACCGATGGAAAAACCTATATGTATTTTGGCGGAATATGGGGAGGGCAACTTCAGCGATGGAGCACCGGAACATTTGAGGCGAATGGTTCTAAAACCGATCTTCAAAAAGATGAGGCGCCAGCCATAAGCCCAAGAGTAGCCCGCATGAAAAAAGACATGTTAAATTTTGATGAACCTGTAAAAGAAATAAAGATCCTGGACAAGGACGGCAAACCTCTCCTGGGAAAAGATCATGACAGGCGCTTCTTTGAAGCTTCCTGGATGCATAAGTATAATGGCAAATACTATTTTTCGTATTCAACCGGTGATACTCATTTTATTACTTATGCTATCGGAGAGAGCCCCTATGGTCCATTCACGTATCAGGGAGTAATCTTAAACCCGGTTATTGGCTGGACCAATCATCACTCCATTGTTGAGTTTAACGGAAAATGGTATCTCTTTTATCATGACAGTGTATTATCCGGAGGAAAAACTCATTTGCGAAGTGTTAAAGTTACGGAACTGACGCATAACCCGGATGGCTCAATAAAGGTCATTGATGCTTATATAACCCCCGATCCTAAGTTATCCAAGTAAGTGGGCATGGTCCATCAACGATGCTTTAGTAATAACTTTAAACGTGAGTTGCACCCAACAACGATAAGAAAAAGTGCAAAGTAAATATTGGGCATCCGATTACGCTGATTTCTAAGTAACCATAAACTCAACAAGCCGCCTTGCAACGCGCCAAATAAAAGCAGGAATATATTGACCAGGTGTGTCAGGGAAGTATGTGAAATTAGGACAATTCAAATGTTTAAAGATGTAATGAACGCGTCATTGCAAGGGTGTTTCCGAGCGAAGAGAGGAGTACAACCGAAGCCTGCCTGCCGGTAGGCAGGCAATCCCCGTACCACGAAGTGCGCACATTGTCGTACGGGGATTGCCACGTTTGCGTTGCCTACTCCGTAAGCAAGCAAACTCGCAATGACGATGGTTTCATTGTAAAAACTCAAGATTAACTACATGCCTGAACATAAATATATAACTGTATATACCGATGGAAGTTGCAACCCGATTCATAAAATGGGTGGATGGGCAGCTATTGTGTTGATAGACAATCAAAAAATTATTTTGAAAGGAAAGGATGTTAACACAACTCATCAGCGTATGGAATTACTGGCCGTGCTGAAGGCCCTGGAATATTTACAACAAAACCAACTGTTAGCGCAACAGGTGAATATTTGTGCAGACAGTCAATATGTAATTGAAATTCGCAGAAGAAGGAGGGCACTCGAAGCGAATGATTTTTTAACGAAAAAAGGTCAGCCCATCCGCAACGATGACCTGGTACGAAAGTTAATTAGCTATTTAGATAACGCCACGATTGAATTCACAAAAGTAGCAGCACATCAAAAAATAACAGAAATAGAAAACCTCAATCGCGAAGCAGATAAATTAGCACGTAGCATTATTCGCGAGCACATCGCTAATTCGTAACTCTCCTCAACTTAATGTCGCGGTCCTATTTTGCAACGCAACTGTTCCTATATATTTATTCACTATAAACGTGATCACTATTCCCCATAAGAAATTGGAAGTAGAAGTTTCAACAAAGTGGGTCATGGCAACATCAGCCGGCATATATGGGTTTGGAATAAAAAGCAGGGTTGCGGGCAATAATGCGGACAAAAGCCCGATCAAGAAGTATTGAAATGCATGAGTATGCCGCAGCATTAACACAACCGGTAATGAAATAGCCACCCAAATCCCTCCCCGCAGCATCTGAAAAAAGTAAATACCATCAGAAAAAGCACTGGCAGATTGAAAGAAAAACGGATTAAGCGCGGCAGATTGAGTATAGTATACCCTCAAACTTTCACTTTGCCAGGCAATATAGTATCCAAAAATTAAGTAGATCAATGGATAAATAAGACATGCCGAGAGTACCATAGGAAGGATCCAACGGCTCCAACGAGGAATTACAAAAGTAAAATGCGTTTTTACCAGGGAGTTGTTCATCCTGTTGGCGATTACTATTCCTGAGGCGACTGTTATGACAGACATGACAAACCCCGCAATGAGTATACTGGCGATCTGACCCATTGAAATGCCAATGCTTTCAGAAAAGAAGAATGTTTCCATCTGTGCCAAAAAAAACTGGATCACAAACAAATAAAGGATTAACGCCGTTCCTTTGATCAGGCCGGAATAGGCGCGTGTCGTCCAAACAAGCGTGCTCAACAAGAAGGAATTAATCAAACAAACGATAAAAAAAGAAAGCGCTGTTGAAGAAGGGTCGTTTGCTGGCGGAGGAATTGTTCGTGTAATTCCATTTCCCAGGACAAAACCAACAGACCAGGTGATGAGCATTATCACGGTCGACAGGATCCATAAAAGAATGAATTTAAAAATTTTCATATCACTTACATTTTTATAAAATTATTAATCCCTTAGCCTTGGCTTAGTCAATACCGATTGCTTTATCCTTTAATGTTTCTGATCATCGCTGACAGTAAGCGTAGGCCTCCTTTTAATTGAGTTTCCTTAATGCTTTTAATAGTCTTCAGATATAATTTTCCTGACAGTCCTACCGCTTTTTTTTGTATCGACTCACCCTTGTTCGTCAGGTAAATGAGTTTACCTCTGCTGTCATTTTTATCCGTTACTCTGGATATCATTTTGTATTTCTCCATGTTGGAGATAACCCTGGCAATGGTTGTTTTATCACGACTGAGCAGGGTGCTTACTTCTTTTTGATTTATTCCATTCTTATAAAAAAGGAGCGCCAATATGGAGAATTGTTCTACGGTTACAGGAATACCCTGATTTTTAAACTCCCAGGTAAGTGCCTGATGAAATACATGCGAAAACTCTCCGCACAGATAAATGATATTGGTTTCGAGGGATTTAGGGGCCATTGAAAAAATAAACTAGTTGTATATACAACTAATTTAAATAAATGGTTTTAAAGAATTCTAAAAAAGTCCGTCATCGGACAAAATCGTTCACTTCTGTACAACTATTGATCTTTAAATTCTGTAAGTTAATCGCCATGGAACTTACTGCTGCGATCAAGCTCATTGAAAAAGGCGTACCCAATAATATTGCTAAACAGGCGTGGGCAGATCTCGGTGCCGGAAAAGGACTGTTCACCAAAGCGCTGGCAACATTACTGGATAAGTCAAGCACCGTGTATGCTATCGATAAAGATGGGGCATCTCTTAACACCATTGTATTTTCGATACATGACATAGTCCTTAAAAAAATTCAAAAGGATTTTAGTACGGAGGAATTTGAAACGGAACAGCTTGACGGCATTTTGATGGCGAATTCACTCCACTATGTCAACGATAAAGAATCCTTCCTTCAACGGCTAAAAAAGCACTTAAAGCCTTCCGGTAAGATCATTGTAGTCGAATACGATAGAGTGACAGCAAATCAATGGGTGCCTTATCCGATAAGTTATGCTTCGTTACAAAAGCTGGGTGAATCTATAGGCTTTACATCGATTTTTAAAATTGGGGAAGCCCCCTCGGTCTATCACCAGGCAAATATTTATTCAGCCGTTCTCACATTGTGATGCGGAGAGTTTTCTTTTAATCTATTCATACTTCAGGGAATCAACCGGGTTTGTTCGCGCTGTCTTCAGGGAATGAAAAGCCACTGTCAGGAACGCAAACACTAACGCCAGGCCGGCTACTACGCCAAAAGTGAGGTAGTTCAGATCCGTTTGATAAGCAAAATTACCCATCCACTCCGTAATGATATAGTATGCTATCGGAATGATGACGACAGCCGCAATGATGATGAGGTACATCACATCTTTATAAAGTAGGAATATGATGTGCGGTATGGAGGCTCCATGCACTTTGCGCACTCCAATCTCTTTAGTTCGCTGTGCCGCTGTAAAGGCTGATAACCCTAATAATCCCAGGAGTGAAATAAAAATGCAGATATAGGAAAGTCCGGACAAAAGTTTATGCTGGATCTCATCCTCCTTGTATTGCTCATTAAAGCGCTGGTCCAAAAAGAAATACTCGAACGGATGATTGGGGTCATACTTTGCCCACTTGTCTTTAATATAACTCATGGTCTCCGGTAGGTTCTCACCTTTTACCTTAAGATGCAGGAAGCCACCTTCTTCTCCTGCCTTAATAATCAGCAAGGGTTCTATCGCATTGTGCAACGAACTGTAATTAAAATCTTTAACAACACCAATTACCTGTCCGTCTTTTTCAGCATGAAAGAATTTGACTTTCTTTCCCACAGGTTCTTTACCCCAACCCATGAGCTTAACAGTGGCTTCATTGGCAATGAATACATCTTCAACATCAGCCTTAGGGCCGGGATTGAAATCACGTCCATCGAGGAGTTTAATCCCCATGGTCTTGAAATACTCTTCGCCAACAAACATGAGGGCAAACGATTGCTGCTTCATACCTTCTTCGCCTTCTGCCCACATCACAGCGCCACCGCCAACATTCATACCTGGCACATTGTAACTTGTGGTCGCCGCTGTAATGCTGGGATTTAGTAAGAATTCATTCTTGATACCGCCAAGCTGATTTTGCACCAGCGTATCCTGGATGGGTAGAAGCAAGATATTGTCCTTGTCAAATCCTAGTTCTTTGTTGCGCACGTAGTCAATCTGATCCTGCATAAAAAGGGTACAGACCACTACAAATATTGAGATGGCAAATTGTGCAGTGATCAGTACCCTCCGTAACATGTGACTTGACTTTCGGTTTTTGAAAGCTCCCTTCAAAGCCTGAATAGTAGGAATACTGGGAAGGTAAAAGGCGGGGTACAATCCGGAAATGATTCCAATACCCAGGGCTATGGCCAATGAACCAACTAATAGCAACGGGTTCGTTAGAAAATCAGGCGCAAGGTTTTTGTCTATAAGCTGATTGAATGAGGTTCCCTTAAGGACGACAAATACTATCGCGATGGCTACTGTAAGCGAAACAAAAGACAAAAAAACGGATTCGGACAGAAAGGACAGCACCAGTGAACGCTTTCCTGATCCTAATGTCTTCTTCATCGCAATCTCTGCCGCCCTGTTTACAGACTTCGCCGTAGAGAGATTCATATAATTAATGCAGGCGAGAATAATAATAAAGATCCCAATACCTGTAAAGGCATATAAGTAAGCGATATTACCACGCGGTTCATCGCCATCAAGGTCTGAATAGAAATGGATATCCGCTAACGCCTCAAGTATAGGCGTGTACGTCCCCCCTACCTGGTCGCCAAAAGATTTGTAATATTTCGTATAGATCGCAGGAAATTTATCGTAGAAATCTTGTGTATCATAATTGTCCGGCACCATGAGGTAGGTGTAAACATCGGGATTCCAAAAGGCTTCCGACTTCACTTGTCCCTTGTCCATAACCCATTCTCTGTCTATCAGGCGAGAAAGCAGTATGTCAAACTTCAGATGTGTATTTTCCGGAAGGTCTTTAATAACTCCGGTTACTTTCCATTGTGCGTCATCAATAAGGAGCGACTTATCGAGCGGATCCTCGTCACCGAAAAATCTTTTCGCAGTGGATTCAGTAACCACCAGTGTGTTCAAATCAGTTAAACAGGTCTTCGGATCACCCGCTATAAACTCGTGTGTGAACACCTGGAAATAGGTAGAATCAGCGCGCACAATGTTCTCTTCGTAGAAAGCTTTCTCTTCTCCTCCATTCCCTTGATACTTTACCATGGTGCGGTCCCAGCTGTTAGCACGAACGACAGCCTGCACCTCCGGAAATTCTTCCTTCAGGATATTGCCCAGTTCACGGGCAGATCGTGCTCCCCGTACATCAATGCCTGTGGCCTGAAGGTGCCCTCCAAGTCGGTAGATCCGTTTATGATTGGTGTGATATTGATCGAAGGTAAGGTCGTTTTGTAAGATGAGAAGCAGAATAATGCTAACGGCAATCCCTAATGCAAGACCAAGGATATTAAGGATTGAAAAAAATTTGTCTTTAAGAAAGACTCTGGTGGCGAATTTCAGGTGCGTTCGAAGCATGCTTTTCTGGTTAGGGAATCGGATATGTATTCAGGTACTTTAGGTTTCTAAGATGGTTACAATAGATGAATAGTTTCAGTGCGCGTTGAATTGATAATGTGGTTATATTCAAAAAATACTTCGCAAGAACAATGCCCGGCTAAGTAAGTGGATCTATTGCTCAAAAATGATGTTTTGGTACCAGGTATTGATCAGATTTGAACAGTCATTGTTCACGACTGTTCATGGAGGAAATAGCCGAACTGATGCAGCGTGATTAAACATTACTTTCACGGATGACAAAGTTCACCACAGTAAGTCCCATGCCCTTCTATTCATATCTTTACCAGACAAAGGTCCCGACGGCTCCGCCAGGTAAAGAGGTATGTGCCACGTCGTCATTAAATTTTATTCCAAAGCTTTTCGTTTCATTTGTATCGTTCACAACGATCAGAACTTTTTTGCCGGAAAGATCCTCGAAGGCCACATTGTACAGGTTATCAGGAACGTTCGAGGCAATTCGAACAGAACCTGGCCTCACAAATTTGGAAGCATGCGCTATAATGTAGTATGAAACATTGCGAACAACGGAATCTCCAATCGTCAACGCTCCTAAACATTCTGTACAGCCTCCATCACTGGTGTGCGGCTGGAACGCAGGGTCTGCTGCGAGGTTCCATTCCAGTACATTCCTGCTCCAGTTCCGTGTCGCGCCCACGATAAGATTTTTGACATGCCAGCGTAAATCACCCCCAAAGTCACCTTTGCCGGATGTCCATTGCTCTGTAAAATAAATATTGCGGTCGGGATGAGCATTTCGCACTTTTGAAAGCACATCGACTTCACCCAGGTACAAATGAAACGCTGATCCATCAATATACGCTTTAGCATCCCTGTCGTCGAGAATGGTTATTGGGTATTCCGGATGGTCACAATTGTGATCGAAAACAATAATTTTTGTTGTTAGCCCTTCTGCTTTAAAAGCAGGTCCTAAATTGTTCTTAACAAAATTAGCCTGCTCTTCAGCCGTCATCAGCATGCTGGGATTGTTGTTCGGATTTTCAGGTTCATTCTGTATCGTAATAGCATCAATGGTAATGCCTTCTTTCGCCATACCTTGAATATACCTTACCAAGTATGTAGCATATACATCGTAATATTCAGGCTTTAAGCTTCCCCCGATTGGACTTCCGTTTGATTTCATCCACGACGGTGCCGACCATGGGCTTCCCATTATTTTCAGTTTCGGATTTAAAGCAAGAATTTCCTTCAAAACGGGGATTAGATTTACCTTATCGGGGGCGAGGCTAAAGCCTGACAAAGGGACATCTGTCTTACCTTGCGCGAGATCATTGTACGAAAAGACTTGACCATCCAGATCAGATGCACCAATGCTGATACGCAAATAGCTAATGCCAATATTATTTCCATCCGTCAAAAAAAGTTCCTTAAGTAATACGTCGCGTTGAGCAGCGCTTAACTTTTGATTAATGAGAAACGCACTACCTCCGGTCAGTGCATAACCAAATCCATCTATTTCCTGAAACCGTTGGCTGGTATCTACTTCGATAATTGGATCATTTCCAACGTCATGCCCAAACACCAGTGATGTTTGGGCATGGGCAAGCAAAAATGTTTTGTCACCTGTCGTCAACCAAACACCGACTGTATCTGTCGTGGAATCTCTTACGTTCTTTTCAGGTACAGCGCAGGTCACCGCCAGGAAGCCAGAACAAAAAATAATTACTCGAATACCGCAGTTTTTATAATTCATTTTCATTTAGTGAACGAAGTTCGCAATTTATAATCACGTCAACACCTTTCACAAAAACAATATTATTATACTTGCCCAGCAGTTTATAAAAACCTTCATATGGACTCCGCTTCTCCAGTTATTATTACCCATAACCTGTCTAAAACCTTTACGGTGCCTGGAGAAATTCTTTCCGGTGCGCTCAAGGCCATTTTTGTCAGGTTTTCCTGCCCGGCTATTTAATTAGCAGCGCCTTTGTACTGTTTATCTGGGGAGGTGCCGCGCTCGATGATATCCTTTTTGGGCTGCTCAACAATTTTTTAATGCTGATCATCCTGGCCCTGATAAACAAGCGCTATTTGCCACTATCCATGGCACCCAATGTGCGCAGTCAAACGGGAAATTTAATGCGCGGGATCCTCACTTTTTTAATGATCGGAATTTTAGGCGTTAGTCATTATTTACTGACCAAAAAACCGCTTCTGTTATGGAGTGCTGTTCCGATTCAGCTGGCGGTGATCTATTACCTGCACCGTTCTTATGAACGAACCAGTTGGAGTCAGATCACTCTTTAAAGCGCAGCTTAAAAAATAAGAGCGTTGATGCGAGCATCAGGGTAAGCATGTTCGCCGCAATCACGGGTATATCCTGAACCATGATGCCATACGCTAACCACAACACTACACCAAGACAAAAAAGTGAAAACATACCAAGGGATAAATCCTTAGCGGACCGGCTTTTCCACGTCTTAATGACCTGCGGGAGAAAAGCAATTGTCGTTAACATCCCCGCCGTTAGTCCTACAAGTTGTATCGTATTCATAAATCTATTTTTAATGAATGGTCATCGAATCTTTTTCGGATGACATTATCACGCTGCAAATTTAACGAAAGGCTACCGGGAATAGTTGATGGATGTAATTTTATGTGATGTCTTGACAACTACAACGTTTGCGGAAATTTCCGCATCGAAAAGGGATGCTATTTCAAATAATGAAACAACGCTTCGCATATTGCCGGCATGAAGGACTTTTCAAAATAGGCTTAGAGGAATAAATTTTTCGAGATGACCGAACCTAAGCCCTACTGTAAAACTTACCTTCAAATCGCTTGTTGTAAAATAAGAGGGATCAAGTTTAAAATATCCAGCCTCATAGGTTCCTCTCAACGTGACATAGGTTTTTCTTCCATTGTACCCCACATTCAAGGCTACTGAACCCGCCCACTCCGCGTTTAGAAATGTATACTTCTCGTTTTCTGTGCGGTATACGTTCACGGCAAAGCCAGTTCCAAAAAAAACGATGGGCGAAACAAAAAACTTTCCATTATAAGCAGCAAAATTAAAACCATACCCCGGCATAATCAGCACACCCGGTGACTTTACATACTCCAGTCCAACCTGTTTTCCGTATGTAGCAGGAACATCCAATGCCGTGGGAACTAACGCGGATTTCATACCGATCGTGCGATAGAACGGTTCCAACCTTACCAAAAACGATCCGGCAGATTTACGTTGCAATTCGTTTTGAAAATTCGCCGCGCGAAACGAATACTTGTTAAAATTAAAATAATAGGTCAACTGAGCTCCCACTCTGACAACATGAACATCCGGGTTAGATTTAAAGTCCTCTTCCTGATCAGCCACAATCACTCCCTTGCTTTCCATAAAGAATGCCCGAACAGCAAACTTTCGACCGGTCATGCTGTAGACTAACCTGAACTGGGATAGGTTTTGCCTGTCTTCCTCCAGGATCCGGACTTTTGGCAAGGAAAAACTGAGGTCAAAATCAATGAACTTATAGGTCAGGCCAAAACCCACCAGGTCATTCACATTATTATAAAGAGCATTATTAATAACCTCACTATCCTTATTACTAGATCCGTATGCCAGACTTGAACCTTGCGCTCCATATAAAAATCGAACATCATTTTCTTTACAGTATTTCAGAATGTAAAGTGTATCGGCATCATCAGGCAGCCTTAAGAGGGCAAGACAGGGCTGCATAGTTTTTGGGGGTTCCGAGTTCCGTTGTGCATGGGTTTGAGAAACCAGAACTATAATGCATGGTATGATCAGATAATAACGCTTCATGCCCATCTCAGGTCACTCTACAATGGAATTAAAATGAAGTTAAAGAAAGAAAAATGAAAACCGTTAGAAAAATCGCGTTACGTTTTTGTGTTTTATGATTAATGGAAATAAACTATTGCATGAGGTCGTCCCAACGGGACTTTGTATCTCTTCCTTTCCCTTTCTACCATATGCTCGTCCCTCCGGGACTTTGCAACTTCTTCACTCCCTTCTCTACAATAAGGTTTTTACGTCCCGATATAATGTAGAAAATTCATAATACGAATAAACTCCGTGGGGGAATATTATGATTTCATCCATGGCGACAAAATGTATGCACATTCCATAATGGAATTAAGATAAGGTTAAGAATTTTTCAAAAGATCAACGGATAATTGTGTTTCAGCAGAAGCATTTATCTTGTTTCCTGTAAATTCATGGCATGATCATTCGCCAGGCATTGCTTCGTGATTCTATTGCTATCCATCGTCTTCTGACGCAACTTGGTTATCCACCCCAGAATGATGCGTTTATCGTCAGCAAAATTGAAAGTTATTCAACGGAAGGTTATCACCTCCTGGTAGGCGACATGGACAATGAAACAGTAGGCTTCATTTCCCTGCATTGGTTTGATATTTTTCATTCCACAGCAAAGATGGGCCGAATTACCGCCCTTTGTGTAAGCGAACACGTTCGAGGGGAAGGAGTTGGCCGTCAATTGCTGGAAGCAGCAGAAAAATTTATGATCCTGAAAGGATGCTCAAAGGTTGAAGTTACCAGCAACGTCAAACGGACGTTGACGCATGAATTTTACTTAAAGAACGGTTACACAGAAGATTCAAGAAGATTTGTTAAAGCGCTATCAGTAGAAAATCTCGAAGGGTAAAACCTTTATCTTATGCAAAATCATCTCCACTCCCGCATCAGCCTGCCAATAGTTTTAATACCCTCTTCAATTTTTGGACTCCACGGTTCTCCATAACTCAAGCGAAAACAATTCTCAAACCTTCCTTGGGAGGAGAAGATTTGTCCGGGTGCTATACCAATATTATGCTTCAATGCCCGTTTGTGAAGTTTGTAGGCGTTAATTTTTTTATTCATTTCGATCCACAATGTAAACCCTCCCTGCGGGCGAGTGATGCAGGTGTCTTCCGGGAAATATTCACAGACCGCCTGAATGTATCGAAGCGCCTGCGTATGTAATGCTTTACGCAAATGCCGAAGATGTAATTCAAAACGTCCCTTGCTTAGAAAATCAGCCACCGCTGCCTGCGCCAGTGTATTGGTAGATACGGTATGCATTCGCTTCAGGCGGATAACTGCATCCTTATATTTTCCGGGAATGGTCCAACCTATGCGATAACCAGGTGCCAATGATTTGGAAAATGAGGCACAGTGTAGTACCAATCCTTTTTTATCAAATGTTTTACAGGTCTTCGGCCTGGTCTTTCCGAAATAAAGTTCTCCATAAATATCATCCTCAATAAGCGGAATTTCTTTTTTCGCCAACATCTCCACCAGGTCCTGCTTACGGTCATCCGGCATACAGCTTCCTAACGGATTATTGAAGTTGTTTACCACAAGGCAAGCTTTAATATTAAACCTGGGTATGGCCTGGGTAAGGTAATCGATGTCCATTCCCAGGATAGGATCAGTCGGGATCTCCACGACCTTTAAACCGTTGCTTTCCATCAATTGAAAAATAGCAAAATACGTAGGGCTTTCAATGGCCACAGCATCGCCAGGTTTTGTAATTGCTTTGATACAAAGAGACAATGCCTCCACACAGCCCGCTGTCACCACAATATCTTCTTCGCTGGGTGTTCCACCCCAGTTAAAAGCTTGCCGGGCGATCTGCTTACGCAGGGCTACATTACCTTGAATGTGTTCGTAGTGAAGACAACTTGTTTTTGATTCACGAAGTGCGTGCACTACCGCTTTGTTTAATTTAGCGGTAGGCAACAATTCCATTGAAGGTGCGGCCATCGAGAAATTCAATAGGCTCTTTGAATTCAGATCAACATAAACGCTGTTGATCATATCATCGATGGTTACCGGTAAAGCGTCATCCAGCGGCTCACATACTTTAGGCATATCCAGAATATGTTCGGGGGAATACTTTACGTAGTATCCCGATTGCGGACGGGCTTCTATCAGGCCTTTACTCTCCAACACGTAGTACGCCTGAAACGCAGTGCTCAAGCTTATACCTTGCTCTTTACTCAGCGCACGAACGGAAAGCAGTTTGTCGCCTACTTTAAAAACTTCCTTTTCGATAAGCGTTTCAATACGTTCCGCTACTTCAGCGTATTTGTGATCAGACTTTGAGAGTACTTCAGACATGGTTGTAAACGTTTGACCGTATAACCTTTAAAATTCAATTCATGTACAAGTGTCTAACACTTTCATGTTGATCAGGAACTGATCTGGTCAAATTTAATAAAAATGAAACTGTTTTAGACCTTTGCCTGAAGGTTTTACGAGGATTGCAGGAAACTGGTTCGTGCGGGCCTAAAAAAAATGAACAAATCCTATAAAAAAAGGCTAAGGTCAACGAATCGTGTTAAAATTTGAGAATCTACTTTCAACCTGCTGTGCCTCCAGGTTTTTTTCAGGCCTGAAAAAATAACGCTCATCAAGATCCTGTTTTTAAAAAAATTAATAGCAGAAAGTTTATACAACATGCGTTGATTTAAATAGGGTGGAGAAAATAAAAGAGCGTTTTATGATGGGCGAATAAGCCCATCGCGTTATCGGGGAGAAATAATTTTATAAAGATTTTGAGATTTCTTACAAAGCCAAAAGAAATTGAAGCAACGACAATAGAAAGTAAGGAATAAATCAAAATGATGCTAACGGGCTTTCTGAAAGCGGTTTTTAAAGAAATTCAATTCATATTATTGTGCGTGTCAGCCCTCATCCATACAATAAAAAAGGCTGCCGTTTTATGGGCAACCTTTTTCAACTAAGAATCCTCTAGCGGATTACTTTTTCTTCTTAGCTGCCTTCTTAGCAGTTTTCTTAACTGCTTTCTTTGCGGACTTCTTCGCTGTTTTTGCCATAGCGTTTTTAGTTTTTAGTTTACAAAATAATTAAAATCAACCTCATGTAAAGAAAAAATCTTAATGAAATTGACTTACAAATATAACTTAGTTATGCAGGAATACAAATTTTCTTGAAGGTTTGATCTGTTAGGACAGAATAACACGATCATAATTTCAATATCTACTTACACAAAATAGTGTATCGCTCTTCTTAACCTTGATCGTTATTTTGATGTCTAAAAATTATGATATTGTTCTTCTCTCTTTGAATAATACAGTAAAAGTTGCACGGCGTTTTGCGGCTCTTTGTATTTCTTCGTGAAATATGATGAAAAAGTTATTCCACAGAGGTTCACAAAGAAAAACAAAGAATCACAAAGCAATACCACGTCGCCTTCCAATGCAATCTTCTTACTTAGGCATACTATAACTAAACTCTGGTAGTACTTCGGCCCGTTTGCCATAAAACTTTTTCGAAATCGCCTGGGTTCTCATCCACAGTTTACCACCCTCCTCGCCCAGTAATTCCTGGGTCTTTTGAGCTTTTGTTGCTGCATCAACAGCGTTCTTTCCCCACGAGGCAATCGCATAGTACGCTTCACGTCCAAAAATTACTTTATTTACAGTGTAACCATTTGTGGCCTTTTTACTTTCATATAACTTCTTCCACTCGCCCAAAATACTTTCTGCTTCTGCCTCCTTACCTGGTAATGCATACCAATATGTGATATCCCTATAATTTTCACCAACAGGAGGTGAGAGGTAGGACAATTCAGTTAACTGCGCCAGCACAAAGTCACTGTGTGATTCCAGGCATTCATCAAAGTCAGCCATTAATTTTCCGAATGCTTCCTTGCCCATTTTTGCTTCCAGATCGGCAAAAGGATTCTTATCCAGATCAGCAAAACTCTTTAAGGGTGCAAAATGACGATAGCTGTTGTCATAAAGGCCTATGGTATTCCAACTAAAACTTAACTTGTGCAGTTCACACGCAGCTTTCAGCTTCTTCAAGGCTTCGCGATACTTTACATCCATCGATGGTTTAACGATGTCCTCATGAACCATAAGGTTCGTAGAAGCAGTTTGGGCGGATACCAAACTTGCTGAGATCAACAAGATCATCAACAGAAAGGCAAATGATTTTTTCATAGTATTGGGGTTAAGGGTTGATAATAAAAATATCCGATCAGGGTTTGAGTATTATTGTCATTGACCGTATTGAAAGAGCCTCTCACAAGTATTCATATTCAGAGGTTCCAATGAATAATAGACAAACTGTTTAAAGATTAACCATCAGAATGTTCACGAATGCTGAACGCAATTTCAACTTCACGGTAAAATCAGCTTAGAATTTCCAGCAAAAAAGGCAGGCTTCACAATTCTTTTAAGAAGGCTGGAGAATGTTCGTTAATATTCACAAAACTTATGAAATACTTCTGATAATAGCAAAAACTAATTACTTGGCCTGCTGGAACTAAGTTCAGAATCTTTTAGCAAATCCAACAGAAAGTTTAAACACACGATTTAATCCGCATCAATTAACCGTAAGACTCGGAAGAGACCTGATGCTCCACGAACACATTTTGTTAGTGAACTGATCGCTATGGTGTACACCTAAACCCCTCGTGAACAGCATTTAGTTTCTGCCATAAAGCATGGGTCTTTGGCTGAGGGGATATAGTAAATAAAACGCCAAGTTTTCCCTCTTTCGCGCAGGGTATCACGTGAACAGTGATATTCAGTGTTATAGGTTTCAAACTCAGGTAGTCTAACATCTTGACTGTTCCCGCGTACGTCTGGCTATCTCCTTTTTCAGCCTTGACTTCAGTGAACGAAGCCATAGTAGGTACAACCAATGTTGAATCAATCTTCCTGCTGATAATATTACGGCCAACCAATCCGGAATAATAAGCCTTAACATCTTTTTCCAGGCTCTCCTTGTTAATCTGTGAATCGCCTTTAATCCACCAGAGAAAACAATAGGTCCAAAGTTCTTCGCTGGAAGGCTCACCCCATCCGGGAGCAAACCGCAAGTGTTCTTCGCCGAGGTAGGGTATCGACGGCGCAAATTCAATTGGAATGGGAAATACTTCGGCAGTCCACTTTTCGGGTACTGGCAAATAAAAAGACTGTCCTATGCTCGCGGATACAGATAGTGTGAGAAGGATAAGTGCGCTTAGTTTTTTCATCTAACTTTTTTAAAGCAATTTCATTTATCTGTTAAACATGGGTAGGTCAAAGCCCTAAGCTAACGATTTTTTAATGTCTCTTGTTTCCCTGCGTTATACAGTGAGTTAATCTAACTCCACTTTCGGGGCTCGGCAATCCATAACTCGTAAGAGTAGCTTCAAGCAAAAAAAGTTGCAATCAAAATGGATTATGAAAATAAAGGAGAATCAAAGCCTCGGAAATCGTTGAAGCTTATCACGAAGAATAGAAATAATATAACTTGCTCTGGCAACTCTTTATAAGGTTCTGAGGGGTTGCCCCTTCATTCTTAATCTTCATAGTATGAAAAAATCACTATGGCTCATAGCGCTCGTGTGGTCAGCATCTAACGTTTATGCGCAAGACAATACCAACAACCTGATGCCAGTACCGCAATA
>Ga0184629_10000191_pt1 | contig 27057 bp, 23 predicted proteins | sample PLM4_32_b1_FD_133158 | JGI IMG/M metagenome (GOLD analysis project Ga0184629, IMG submission 133158) | Groundwater sediment microbial communities from an aquifer in East River, Colorado, USA - PLM4_32_b1 | ecosystem: Environmental > Terrestrial > Soil > Riparian zone | place: USA: East River...
GTCTACCAGGCCGGCACGCTATCGGGTAATCCACTTGCGATGGCCGCAGGACTCATCATGTTGCATTATCTAAAAAAAAATCCTTCGGTATATCAGCAGCTCAATAGGAGTACGTCATCATTAGCGGAGGGAATTCGAAAACAACTCCATGAAGCTGGATTGAATTATACCGTAAATCAGGTGGGTTCGATGTTCACGCTCTTCTTCACAACTAAACAAGTCATTGATTTTGATACCGCAAAAACATCAGACACAAAAAAATTCGCCGCCTACTTTCAGGCCATGCTACAACAAGGAATATACCTGGCCCCATCCCAATACGAAGCAATGTTTATTTCAACTGCAATAGATGATCGTATTATTGATCAGATTCTGAGTGCCAGTAGGAAGGCGCTGAAGAAAATCTAGTGTTTAAACAATTTAGCTTTTGCAATAGTCACTAGTAGAAATGGCAATCATTGATTAGCAATCGGTTTTTTAGAAAAAAGCAGCTGTGGCACAACTTGTCTCCCGCCCAGGCAAAGGAGGACCACAATTTGTCCGGTTAAGCAGATGAGGCGCAGCGTTAACAAATGGAATTTGCTAAAATTAATTGTTAGTCCAGCCTACCGACAGGCCTTGATCACGGGCATGTTGCGTATGGAATGGTTTATGGATCTCAAAAACGTCTCAGTCACCATTGGCTATTGACTATCGACTCCTTAACGATCCCGAAAATATTTAAAAAGGCAGGATTTCATACATTTAACACGTTTGATTTTTTTCGGCCAAACTTTTTTAACTTTTCTTTTCAACCGATTATTACTTAACTTTTCACCGGAACCTTTCTTGAATTCACCTAACTCCAATTACTGAAGACCATGAGGAATCGGGCGCTTAAGTTTACAGTCGGATTTGCCACCGTAGGGCTGATCATCACCATCCTTGTAGCCTATGTGGAGCGGGGTATGCTCAATACCTCTAGGCAATATCTTCCCTATTTAACCCTTCTTGATAACGGTAAAAACCAGGTAACAAAAGCACACTTGTGGTTAGAAGAGTTGATTGCAGGTGATGCAAGTTTGAATTTTGAACGGGATGTTCAGGTGCCATTGAAAACAGCGCAGGATATTCTTCAGGGCGCGTACGATAGAGAAGGCAATGAAGAAACAAAGGCTATCTTAAAAGAGGCAATATTTGGTCTTGATAAACTTATTGAAGCGACCAACGAACGATGGCAGAACAAAAACGAAACTAACATTTCGGCCACCGACAGCACAGCCGCCATAGTGGTTAGCCGTGCAGGCGATGCGCTCGACCAGCAGTTTGATGCTTCATTTGAAGACTTTCAATCTACTATGCAAAGATTGGAAGATTACGTAGGTCAAAACGTCATTGCGGACTCTGCTTATTTAAATGTGATATCCTGGGTTTCAATCGTGCTTTTGGTTATTGTATTTGGCGCATTGTGCGTCGTACTCTATAACCTTCAGCGGAAGGCTGGCATTATGGTCGTTGAGCATGAAGCCAGGCTCGCGCAGCAGGGCCAGGCTGTTACTTCCCTTTCAGGTTTCATTGAAGCTATCTCCGCTGGAAATTACGCAGCGGACTTGAACCTTGAAGGAGATGAGGCAAACTTAGGAAATACGCTTGTTACCATGCGCGATAAACTGCGCGTAAATGCAGAAGATGATCGTAGGCGAAATTGGTCAACTTCGGGGCTGGCCCAAATTGGAGAAATATTACGTGTTACGACAGGGACAACCGAAGAACTGTTTGACAGCATCATCAAGTTTGTCGTCAAGTATACCAAGAGTAATCAGGGGGGTCTTTTTATTCTGAACGAAGAAAATGAAAATGAAAAATACCTGGAACTTGTAGCTTGCTATGCCTTTGAACGAAAAAAATACCTGACTAAAAAGATAGGCATGGGGGAAGGATTAGTTGGCCAGTGTTTTTTAGAAGGAGAAAGAATTTACCTACTGGAGGTTCCTAATGAATATATCACCATTACTTCGGGCCTTGGGGGGTCCTCACCCAATGCGTTGTTGTTGATACCCCTTAAGGTTAATGATAAAATTTTTGGCGTCTTAGAGTTAGCCACGTTTGGGAAATATGAAAACCACGAAATAGAATTGGTAGAAAAGCTTACGGAAAGTATCGCCTCTACCATTTCGGCTGTCCGTATCAGCGAGAGCACGAGGATTTTGCTTGAAAAGACACAACAGCAGGCTGAAGAAATGCGCGCCCAGGAAGAAGAAATGCGCCAAAACATGGAGGAACTTGAAGCGACTCAAGAGGAGATGCGCAGAAAAGAAAAGCATATTCAAAACATGCTGGATGGTGAAAAGAAACGCAACGAGATAAGCCATAAGAACCGGCAGGTACTGATGGAGTTAACCAAGAACAAAGACATTCAGGAAGGAAATTGGGAGATATCTTTAGAAAAGCTTACAAGTTCCATCGCTCGCCAACTCGGTGTTTCGCGCTGTAGTATTTGGGTATATACTCCCAAGGAAAACAAAATCAAATGCGAGAAACTTTACCAACAAAACAAGGGGACTTTTGAATCGGGCCTGGAGTTTTCCGGACGAGACTTTCCCGGCTATTTTGAGGCCGTGACAAGAGAGGAAATAATTATAGCAAAGGATGCGCACACGCATTTAGCCACACGTGAATTTTCAGAAGTATATTTTAAACCACTTGGAATACAATCCATGCTGGATGTTCCCTTTTTCAATGAAGGTAAAATTGCCGGTATTATTTGTTGCGAACAGCAGCATGAACAGAAGGACTGGACAGACGAAGACGTTGAGTTTCTCAAAGCATGCGCCGACTTAATTACGGTGGCGTACAACACGGCGAAGATTAACCAAATGCTCGATCAGCTTAGCGATGACCAGGAAACGATGCAGACCATTATTGACAATATTCCTCGCGCAGTTTTCTGGAAGGACAAAGAACTTCGTTTTCAGGGATGTAACAGGATCTTTGCACAGGTGGCTGGACTCAAGTCTCATCGTGATCTTGTTGGAAAGACCGACTACGATATGCCCTGGAAAGAACATGGAGATGCGTATCGGAAAGATGACATGGCTGTCATGAATAGCCGGAAAGCCCGCCTGGATCTTGAAGAGAGAAATGTAAACAGCGAAGGGACCGAATCCTGGGTTCTGACAAGCAAAGTGCCCGTAATGAACAAACATGGTGAAGTGGTCGCCGTTCTTGGAATGTTTGAGGATATAACCGAGCGTAAACGCAAGCAAGCAGAAATGGAAGCCAATCTCCAAGAGCTGGAACGGCTCAGGAAGATGTTCGAAAAAAGGAATAATTAGCTTATTTTTTTATCAAAGTATTACCTCTGTTATGTAAGGTGTATTTAGGATAGCTAATTTTTAGCGAGAGATTTACTACTTTTACTCACTAATACCCAACTAATCAGGTTATGGATCATCGCTTTTTAATCATGATAGCTGCGTTTCTGACGGTTTCCGTCAGTCTTTTTGCGCAGGGCGAACGAAAGGACAAAACGGCAGTTACCTATGAAGAACTCTACGACGAGCCGTATTCAGTCAATAAACTTTTTGTGGGCTTAATACCGCTCTATGCCGACATGTTTGTCTCCAATATTAATGCAGGATACGGTGCAGAGGCGGTTTATTATCACAAAGACAAGTTGGACTTCCGTGCACATTTCAGGAAGACCTATAGCCAACAGTTTTATGATTTCTCACGCGACCTTGCAGTAAAGAAAAGTGATGTTGATAATCGCGCCGAGGTGTATAACTATTTTGAATTTGGAGGTACGTATCACATCAAAGATTTTGAAGAGAGTTCAAAAACTAAAATGTTCCTCTTTAAGAACAGCTATAAAGGTAATAAATGGGCTGCTCGCGTTCCATTAAATGCGGAGGTGCCCTGCAAGGTTAGAAAAATCTATGGTGCACGGTTGGGAGGCATTATCTGGGATAGCTCTACGGATATCGGTCGGGCATTAGAAAAACAAGGATTGACCAATGCAGACCTAAAAAATTCAGAAGGTGTAGGACTCCCGCAAACGATCATCGTAAGTGGCAGATCTGAATCCTTTGATGTGTTTAGTAACGTTGCTGCTAAAGGATTATATGTTGGAGGTTCGATGTCATGGATTAAAAATGTTGCGGTTAACTTCGATAAGTTTGAAGAGGGAATAGATGATCTGATGTTTACAGTCTATGTTGATGCATTGATATCGCCCATCATAAACGTTGACGATATTGTTTTTGTTAATGATCCATTAAACCCGAATTCTGAAACAGACTCCTATGACGTCAGTCCGCTGGAGACAAAAGCATTTGGTTTCCGGGCAGGGATTGATGGCCGGTTTAATCGAATGTTCAGTTGGTCTTATGGTGGTGAAATTGGCTACCGGCCAAGCCTGGGAGGCCGGACCTTCTATGCATTATTAAAAATAAGCTTCCCTGTGTTCGGAACTAACCTTGATTATAAGGTCGAGTCCTTTGGAAAATAAGAACGAATTCCATGCCCTTTAATTAATGCCTCATGTCCTGGGACATCCTCATCAAAAACATTAAGGGATTAGTCCAGGTAAGGGAGCAAAGGGTTGAGGTTGTCGCTGGTCAGGCGATGGCTACGCTTCCCATCTTACCCGATTCTTATCTCGCTATTAAAGACGGTATCATAGCCGATTTTGGAAGCATGAAGAGCTTGCTCTTTCAGAATGCCGCTCATGCAATCGATGCTACAGGCTGTTTTGTTTTACCCAGTTTTGTTGATTCACATACGCACCTTGTCTTTGCGGCAAGCCGCGAGGAAGAGTTTGTGATGAAAATACAAGGGGCCACTTATGCAGATATTGCCGCAAAGGGAGGAGGGATTCTAAACTCTGCCCGAAAACTACAACAAACTTCAGAAGGTGAATTGTTTGAACGAACATTAGAAAGAGCGCATGAGATTATACGGACCGGGACAGGTGCTGTAGAAATAAAAAGCGGTTATGGTCTGACTACAAAGGATGAGCTGAAGATGCTTCGGGTAGCGAAGCGGATCGGAAGAGAGACTCCGCTGACCGTGAAGACAACTTTCCTGGGCGCGCATGCTATCCCAAAAGACATTTCAAAAGAGAATTATATAGCATGCATTATTAACGAAATGATCCCGGCAGTAGCCAGTGAAAAGCTGGCAGACTACATCGATGTGTTTTGCGAGCAGGGTTTTTTTACACCTGAAGAAACCGAAAGGATTGTAGCGGAGGGAAAACGCTATGGCATGAGACCGAGGATTCATGCCAACCAACTCCACCGCTCAGGGGGGGTGCAAGTTGGTGTGAAGACCAGAGCGGTCAGCGTTGATCACTTGGAAAATATAGGGGAAGAAGAAATCAATGCGCTAAAGCAAAGTGAAGTGATGCCTACTGCGTTGCCGGGAGCTGCATTTTTTCTTGGCCTCCCTTTTCCCCCGGCGCGCCAAATGATGAATGCGGGGTTACCCCTGGCCATTGCTTCAGATTATAATCCAGGAAGTGCTCCCAGTGGAAACATGTCTTTAGTGGTCGCGTTGGCCTGCATTAAAATGAAGATGACACCCGAAGAAGCTATTAATGCAGCTACGATCAATACTGCCTATGCATTAGAACTTCAACAGACCCACGGCAGCATTACCCGCGGAATGATCGGCAATGTGTTTATCACAAAGCCCATTCCATCCATAGCCTATTTGCCCTACGCTTTTGGAAGTAGCTTGGTCGATAAGGTTATCTTGAATGGTAAGATTGTTTAGAGCAGCATTTACCAAAGTTGTATGATACGATCCGTTTTGCCGTTAGCGAGGTCCTGGATCGCTAGCATTTTAGCTTGGGCGGATAATTTCCACCGAAAATGTAATCTCCGATTTCAACGATGCACCTACAGAACAATATTTTTCCAGTGATAACTTGGCAGCTTTATAAAGCTCCTCTTCTGTGACATCAGGGGATACAATGATGTATTTGCAATGAATACTGGTAAGGTACCGTGGTGTTTCCGCCTGGCGCACACCTTCGGTTTCAATGGTAAACGCTTGAATGGTTTTCTTTCTTTTCTTCAACATGATTACAATGTCTATAGCACCGCATGCTGCCAGTGAAGAGAGTAGAAGTTCCACGGGAGATTGACCCTTTTTTGCCGGGTTTTTGCGCATGTCGATGGACACTTTATTGCCATAGGCATTGGAAGCCTCGTACAGTTCATCTTCCAGCATCTGGGTAATAATCTTCATCGATCGATAAATTTTGTTGATTAAACTTACGACATATTTGATTACAGGAGTGACTCTTCTATTTTTGATTAATAGCAATTACCTTACAGTACGATGCAGCTCTCAGAGAAGATTAAACAAACCATCCGGGATGTACAGGACTATCCTAAGCCCGGAATTGTGTTCAGGGACATTACTCCGGTTTTGGCCGACCCACCATTGATTAAGGAAATTGTTCAGGAAATGGTTCAGGAGTTTAGATCGCAGCAGATTGATGCAGTGGCCGCTACAGAAGCCCGGGGATTTATTTTTGGTTCTATCCTTGCTCACGAATTAAATTGTCGGTTTATTCCTGTCCGTAAAGCAGGTAAGCTTCCATTCAAGACCCGATCGCAACAATATGATTTAGAATATGGCTCGGCTTCCATAGAAATGCACGTAGATGCAGTAAGACCCGGGTGGCGTGTGCTGGTACATGATGATTTACTGGCCACCGGTGGAACAGCGGGAGCAACAGGCGATTTAATTAAGGGTTTGGATGGAATAGTGGCCGGTTTTTCCTTTGTTATAAACCTTAGTTTTCTGCCGGGGGCACAGAACTTAACAAATCGTTTCGGAATTAAACCGCATTATTTGGTTAGTTATTAACCTTACCTTTCAGTTTGTGTTTGGTATATGTCTGAAGTAGTCCATATTCCCATGTTTCCGCTGGCCATTCTTCCTTTACCGGGAGAATTAGTGCCGCTGCATATTTTTGAGCCACGTTATCGTCAGTTATTACAGGATGCTGAGATTGATGATATCCAATTTGGTATATATTTTAGTCATGAAAGTAATGAGCAGAAGATAGGCTCTCTCATGAAACTGGAAAGCGTCATTAAAAGATATCCGGGTGGCGAAGCCGACGTAATAGTGAAGTGCGAGGATATTTTTAATATGAATACGCTATTGCGTAGCTATCGATCAAAACTGTATCCTGGTGGCGACGTCCGGTTTTGGAATGTGGAGAAAAACACCTTTCCTGCGCACGACTTATACGATTTGTTTCTTACTTATTTAAAGCAACGAAACATCAATCAGCACCTTGCGATTTTCAATCTGTACCAGATTGCTATTGAGTTGAGCCTTGATATAAGCGACCGCTATAAATTTTTAACTGCTCCAGATGATAAGCGTGATGCTTTTATACTGAATCGCGTTAAGTTTCAAATGCATATCCTTCAGCAAGAAGAAAAGAGTAGAGACAATTATCACTTAAATTAATTCTCTGTTGATGAAACTATCATTCATTAAAATCGTAGAGAAACAATTTTTCATTTTGATGAATCTAACTTCAACTCATTTCCGTTAGAGACACTTCCTATTCTGATGTCGTAAACTGTTGTCACTCATCATGAACTCCTGCGTATTAACGGAACGTTAACATAAATTAACGATTGCACTGCAACCTTCATGGAGGTCTTGACGTCTTAAGCTGTGTATAAAAACAATACCCTTATGAAAAAGACCCTCTCTGTTTTAGTTGTGCTAATGGTAGTTAGCAGTGTAGTATTCGCGCGCAGGATGGATAATCCGGGTGCTGCCGCTAGTATGGCAGTTGTTAAAAATGGAACAACCTTTAAACTCTATTATAAAGGGACAGAGCGAATGGATGTAAAAGTTTCCATTCTCGATGCTGCTGATAAGATTGTGTTCACCGAAGTATTGAAAAAAGTGGATGGTTTTGTAAGACCTTACAATTTCTCAAACCTTCGGGAAGGCGAATACTCCATTGTAATTGCTGATAAAAATGGCCGCCAGATAGAAAAAGTAAGCTATCAAAAAGGTAAGATTGAGAGACTTGCTCACCTCCTTAAAGTCTCTGGTAGTGAAGGAAAATATTTGCTCACCGTTTCGAATAAGGAACCAGGTTCAATTTCCGTGAAAATATATGATGCTGCCAATAATATAATCTATAATCAAAAAGAAGAAGTAAACGGTGATTTCGCAAGAATATATAACCTGGAGAAGGTTTCAGGACAATTTACATTTGAAATTACGGATGGAAATGGAGTCACAAAGTCTTTAAGCTACTGATATCGGAATGAAAGTTTTGAGTGCGTGTTATTAAGCGCAGAAAGAAACAGAAAGCAAGCTCATGGCGAGGTTGCTTTTCTGTTTTAAAATGTAACAATTCTGCCTACCGCAATCGTTGTACTTTAATTTTTTTAACCGACAGCGTTTGCATAGCCTATTCCTGTTCCATTTCCTTTGTTTTGCTGACAATTTTTTACGCAAACGATTTTTAATCAAATAAAACAGGTTTCCTTACAACTTCGAGACTCGTAGTATATGCCTCCCGTATATTTGTATTATAAACAAAACAAATACGACTATGAAAACTAAATCAATTTACATCGCAGCCCTTATAGTAATGGCAGCGGCAGTAACAGCAGTCGGAAAAGATGAACCCCGCAGCACAGGCTTAGCGGTTGTACCTGTCAAAGGATCTGAAGTATTCAAGGTTATTTATAAAGGCGAAAGCTCAAGCAAAGTAAAATTGAATGTCTACAATTCTTCATCACAGATTGTCTTTTCTGAAACAATGAATAGCGTTGATGGATTTATCCGTCCGCTGAACTTCACGGGCCTTGCATTTGGCGAATACACCATTGAGTTGACAGACGCCTCCGGAAAAAAAGTTGAGAAGGTCGATTATCAGCCTTCAAAATCCGAAAGCAATGTGCACGTGTTGAGGCTAGCCAACGAGGAAGGTAAGTACTTGTTATCCGTATCGAAGAGCAACAGTGAAATCATCACCGTAAAGATCTTCGACGAGGCTGATAACCTGGTGCACAGCAGCAGCAAAGAGGTTTCTGGTGACTTTGCGCAACTGTATACACTTAAGGACGTGGCCGGCACGGTAACTTTTGAAGTTTCTGATAACTCGGGTAATATCAAAACTGTTAGTTTCTAAGCTACGAAACAAAACCTGTAACCAAAGCCTTTGCCTTGCAAAGGCTTTTTTTTTACTTATATTTTCAAAGGGGTCAGGCAACAAGCTCGATATGAGTTGCTGACCATGGGCTTAGATGTGAAAAGCGTACCCTCCATTCGTCCGTTCCTTCTTTATTTGCTCACCGTAGATTATCTTGGAACTTAAAACTACTGCATATGCTTAAAGCTATCTGTACACTTGGATATGTATTTACCATATCCTGTTCCCTTCTGTCAGCCCAGGACCTTGAAAGGCTCTTTCAGGCAGAAGATTTCACAAAGGAGAATCTCTTTTCCGTTAACATTGAAGGCCCCGCATTTGATAAGCATGGAAATTTATACGTTGTAAATTTTCGGAAAGATGGAACAATAGGGCTTGTTAAACCCGATGGGAGTGTGGCACTCTTTCTTACCCTACCCGAGGGCAGCACAGCAAATGCCATTCAATTTGACAGCAAAGGCAATATGTATCTGGCTGATTTCACAGGGCATAATGTGTTGAAGGTGGATATGAAAACGAAGAAAGTAGATGTATATGTTCACAACGACGCCTTTAATCAGCCTAATGATCTTTGCATTAATAAGAAAGACCAACTTTTTGCATCAGATCCCAGTTGGAAAGAAAGCACTGGAAAGCTATGGCGCATCGACAAAGGCGGAAAAGCAGTGTTGCTGACAGACCAAATGGGCACTACCAATGGTATTGAATTAAGTCCCGATGATAAAATATTGTATGTGAATGAAAGTGTACAACGTAAAATATGGTCTTTTGATGTAGATGAGAGAGGAGATATCTCAAATAAGAAACTTTTTGCGGAGTTTCAGGATTTTGGTTTTGATGGTATGAAGTGTGATAAAGAAGGAAACCTGTACGTTACACGCCATGGAAAAGGTACGGTTGTGGTACTGGATCCCAAAGGCAATATCATACGCGAAGTACAACTGAGGGGGAAAAGTTGCAGTAATCTGGTATTTGGGGGATTAAATGGTAAGCTGGTGTTTATCACCCTTCAGGATCGTAAGGGCATGGAGAAATTTCGAAACGACATTCCGGGAAAAGGCTGGTAGTAGTATGGTCTGTTTTCTAGGTGCAACGTTTGTTTCACCCAGATAAGTATCGGGGTAAAGGTGCACAATGGATTTCCATTGCTTCATTAGTCTTGGCCTGAAATTTTGTTTTTAATAACAGCTCTAAGTATAGGTCGCTAACACTGTTCCACTAATTCCAATCGCTTTACGATACTTTTAGGTTCCAGGATTGATCCGGGAGAGAGCACAGCATTTGCCCCGATTTTTGTTTGATCGCCAACCATCGCTCCGAATTTAGTAACCGCTATAGGTGTTTTCTTTCCGTTGATCAAAACATAAATTGTTTTGTCTGATCGCTCATTGAAATGATTTGCGATAACGCTACCTGCTTCCAGATTTACCATGGAGCCAAGCAGTGAATCTCCCACAAAGTTAAAATGAGCCAATGCACTGTTTTGCATGATAAAGCTTGATTTAACTTCGCATCCAGGCCCGATCACCCCATGACTACCAAGAAAAACGCCACCTCGTAAATAGGCATGTGCACCAACAAAACATCCTTCCGAAATAATAATAGGTCCTTTTAGAATAACATGTTCTTCAATTCGGGCCGTTTTATGAATGGCCATTTCGCCGTTAATTACGTAATCAGTGGATAAAGTTTTGATCATATTAATTAGAATACGCTCGATGTTGGAGATTATATTCCACGGAAGTTCTTTTTCCAGTTTGGGAAACAGTATCGGAAACTGTTGGAGGTATGGCGTGATGCTGATCATATTATCGTTCATAAAATTCAAGGGGAAGATTATCAGGATCGGCAAAGAAGGTAAACCGTTTACCAGTAAATTCATCTACCCGAATGGGTTCTGTTGTCACTCCATTTTTATGTAGCCACGTTGTTGCCACAGCAAGGTCATCGACTTCAAAAGCAAGATGACGTAGTCCGCATGCTTCAGGCCTCGATACACGGCTTGGTGGGTTAGGAAAGGAGAATAGTTCGATGCAATAGAGATCACCCAACCCTAAATCAAGTTTATGCGATTTTCTTTCTGCCCGGTAGTGTTCTGCAAGAATAGTAAACCCCAGAATTTTAGTATAGAATTCTTTTGATACCTCATAGTTTGAGCAGATCATGGCAACGTGGTGTACCGCATTAAGTTTAAGCATCTCCGAAATTATGTATTTTCGCTGAAAATATTTTCATGCTTGTCACGGTCCTGGTTATCGTTGGAATAATTTTAATGCTTGCTGGAATAGCCGGTTGTATTTTGCCACTATTGCCAGGACCACCGCTGTGCTTTTTAGCATTACTCCTTCAACAGTTGAACTCCGAACCGCCGTTCACCACGAATTTTTTATGGATATGGGGAGGAGCTGCGCTGGTTGTAACGGCTTTGGACTATTTAATCCCCTTATATGGCACTAAAAAATTTGGAGGAAGCAAGTTTGGCATATGGGGTTGTACCATTGGATTATTTGTGGGTTTATGGCTTGGTCCTTTTGGCATCATTGTGGGTCCGTTTGTGGGTGCCTTTGTTGGTGAGCTTATTGCAAATAATAATTCATCAACGGCGTTGAAATCGGCCTTTGGTTCTTTTATGGGGTTTTTATTGGGAACACTATTAAAGCTCGTAGTGTGTTTTGTTATGGGCTGGTACTTTGTTCAGGTTATATACCGTTTAGCGGTAGCGTGAGTAGTCCATGAGGAGTCCATAGTCGTTGGTCGATAGTCCATAGTTAATACCGCCAAAGCCATGACTAATCGACCATGGACCATGGACTTTTTTTCATTCTTCATAACAATAACCATTTATAATTCCCGATATCGATAGTTAATACCGTCAAAACCACCGACCATGGACCATGGACCATGGACTTTTTTTTGGCTCTTCATAGCAATAACTATTTATAATACCTGATAGTCCATAGTTAATACCGTCAAAGCCATTGACTATCGACCATGGACCATGGACTTTTTTAATTCAGTTCATTCAGCGGTTTCATAGGGCTTCGTTAATCAATCGGTTGCCTATTGAATAACGATAGTGACTTTATTGATACGTTTTTCTTCCAGCTTGCCGGTTCGCTCACCACCACCAGCATTATCCTTATCGTCTTTCCTGACTATGACGAAGTATGATATAGGTTTTAATTCTTTAAGTTTTAAATAACCTTTGTCGTCCGTAACGCCTTCAACAGCAACATTTTTCTCGTTTGTATAGTCTTCTTCCTTTTCGAAGAGTTGTACGTTGGCGCCTGCTACTGTGTTACCCACCTCATCGCGCACGGTTATGCTAAGAGAAGTTTTGATGATCTGGAAGCTTGAGGCTACAATCATAAGGATCAATACATAAAGGATTCTTGAAGTTGTTTTCATGTCAGGTAATTTTGTTAAAGAGTTGAAGTACTTACTTTTTCAATATTCTTCAAAATAAGTTTCGAAAACTTTGCCCCTGATGGTCAAGTTGTTAATGTGGATTCTTCCTTGACAATATTCGAAGCTTTAAAAACTTAGAGGAGTGAACAATGGATTCACTCCTCTAAATCTACGACTTCAAAAGGTTTCAGTATAGTTTCTATCGAAGAAGCACAACACCTCCTCGTGTTTCCTGAATGCCTTTTTCGGGACGATAGGAGCTCTTGTAGCGTACGACATAAGAGTAGGTTCCTGTCGGCGCCAATTGACCAATGTTATTGTTGTATCCGCCATTCCAGCGGAAATCGCGCTGACTGGATTGGTATATCATCTCTCCCCAGCGGTTGAAAATGAATATCTGGAAGTCAGTATCATCAATGAAGAATGTAAAGAGCTTAAAGGATTGATTGACAAAATCTCCCCCCTGTACCTGCACGGCGCTGGTAGGTCGAAAGGCGTTAGGCCCGACAATGACCGGATTACACTCTACAATCACATTGGTTTTATCTGAACTCGAGCATCCGAAGGAATTCACGAGGTTCACGGAGAATATACCGGGCTCTGAAGCCACGAGAGTTGGCGTAGTAATCCCTAATGTAACACCATCCTTTTGCCAATCATAACTTACAAAATCTCCAGGGCTAAGCACGACTTCGCGTGTATTGGGATCCGGATTGGCGGGATCAGGGCAAATAAGCGCTTCTTCATTCAACAAACCCGGGGTGGTAGGTGCCAGCAACACCTGAAGATCTGTGCTTGTTGAACAGGTCGCTGCAATTGCGGTTACGGTATAGTTTCCTTCCCGCTGATCCTGTAAAGTGGATCCTGTTTGCCCGGTAATTGTAGAGCCATTAAAGGCCCACTGGAACGTATTAGCAGGGCGGCTTGGAACCGCCGTGAGTGTAAATTGAGATCCTACACACGCCGTAGAAGACGTAAGCGCGACATCAAGCAGTCCATCTACTTCTACAGTTTTTGTTGGCGAATCCTGCTGACAACCGGTAACTGTACTCACCATGCGCACAAAATATTGTTGACCATCATTGGCAATTGTGGCGGTAATCTGAGGACCTGCCAGCGCTAAGTCAAGAACTCCATTCCGGAACCACCGGTACAGATAAGGTCCCGTAGCAGGTGTCGCATTGATAGTCACCTGATCGGCGCAGGCATCAGTTTGTAAAAAGTCCGGTACGAATGGAGCTTCTATCGTTACCGTTAGAGAATCCGTCGTAGGGCAACTTGGTCCTGGGCCATCATCCACTCTAACACGGAGTAGCCATGTGCCGGGATTAACATTTACTGTGGCTGCGCTGGTAGGCGGATTTACACTTCCGGCTTGAGAGATGCTCCAATCAAAAGAAGTTGCCCCTGGTGAAACGGCAGTTATGTTTTGATTACAGATGTCAGCGATATCGAAGGCGATGGGCAATGTAACAGCCTGATTAATTGCGACAGGCAGTGAAGACGTTGTACATCCTGTAGCCGTTACTTCGACAATGTAGCTGTTATTGGTGACAAGACCTACTGCATTAGTGTTGAAGGGAGCAGTTGGCCTGGATCCCGATTCCACTACAGCGGACGTTGTGTTGTTTATTACACGATACGTTAACGCGCCTTGCGCAGGTGTTGTTGTTACGAGGATGCCAATGGGATCGCAGTTTGCATTAGCTATTCCTGCAACGGTAAATAGATTGTCATTCAGTGTGGCCGTAGTAATTGTAGCACATCCTGATACCTGATCTGCTACCGTAATGCCATAAGTTCCTGCATCTAATCCAGTTGCCGTGGGTAGCGCTCCAATACCTTGATTTATACCGGATATTGATCCTGACGGGCCTGTTATGAAATAGGAGAATAAAGTATTTGCAGGCCCGGTAATGCTAACATTTATGGTTCCGTCGCTGAGTGCGCAGGCTGTCGGATCCGTTACAATAGGTGGCGTCAATACGGGTGATGGATTGATGGTAAAAATTACAGAGTCTTTAAAAAAGCAAGTGGTTAACGGATCAGTAATGATAACCTCATATTCAAATGTAGGTGGACCCGGTACTGCAGTATTGACACTTTGAGTCTGTGTGTTGCCAGAAGGCGCTCCATTGATTGTCCAGGCGTAGGTAGCTCCCGGATTTTGCGCATTGAGCGGCGCAATAGGCGTATTTTGACAAATCGAAAGGTCAGCACCTAAATCTGTGATGGGCCTGTTGTCAGCGGCCAAAATTGCACCAGTTGAAGTACATCCGCCGGCATTTGTTACGATGACGTTGTAGATCGCCTGGCTGTTTACAGTAATTGTCCGTGTAGTATCACCGGTTGACCATATATATGTAAGCCCAGGGAGATTGAAAGGATTTGCATCCAAGACCACTGAACCGGTACAGAGCACGACTGACGTTGTAGGATCAGGAGGTATATCGTTAATCAGATGCTGCTGCGTAAGGGTGGTATCCAACCCACAGCGGTTGGTAAGTCTTAAAGAGACATCGTAGAGGCCAGGCGTTGCAAAAAGGAAATTAAATGCCTGTTGATCCGAAGTGGTCACTACTGTTCCACCTAGCCTTACTTGCCAGAAAAATTCGTCTATAGGATCTGTCGGAGTGCCTTGAAAACGAACGGTGTCCTGGATACAGGCTCCCGCTATGCTTATGCCGGGTCCCTGAGTGGGGTCAGCGAGATTCTGAATAAAATTCGGCAACCCTAGATTACTGTTTGTGCCGCCCAGCAATCCGAATCCGTTTAATAAAAAAGTGGAAACCTGGGTTGTATCCTCGTTCGCTTGAATGGTCCCTAAAAATTGCTCACCATTTACAGCCACGTAAAGTTGTCCATCGGGACCGATTTGAATGGCACCAAGCTCTTCGGTTACGGGGGCAATTGGAGGCTGTTTTAAATAGGGTATACCAAGCGAATCAAACGCGAATTCAACAACTTGTGAAGTCGCTCCTTTCAGCGTAGCAAATAACTTATTACCACCCGGCGAAAATTCAACACCGTATACCTGTCCATTGGGATCATTTAGATTAGCCGTTCTGAAATTTGTAATGAGTCCTGTTGAATCAGCGAAGTCAAAGATTTCAACAACATTTGAGGTACCGGGAGTAGAAAGCGCTACAGCGAGTCTGTTTTGCGGGCCAAGCTTCATATAACCCTGTCCATTTTCAGCGGAAGTAACCGTGTGATCTGAGCCGATGCTGGAGATTACCGGATTGCTGATACCAAGATTGGATATTCTGTACGCCCGGAATGAATTGTTGCCATATTCATGGGCGATCAACCAATTGCCATTACCTGTAATTCTTTCTGTACACCGCGCAAAGAGTAATACATTTTGTTCTACCAATCCCCCTGTTCCTCCATTCAATTTTAAATCAAAAAGTGAATAGCGTAATTCATAGGTATTGGTGCCGTGTACTTCCTGCGTGGTGAAAATATAATAGAGTGTTTCATCGCCTGGAACGGGGATGATCAATGCAGCTTGTGACGCGCCGGGCTCACCCCCAATACCAGAAGCAATTTCTACATTTGTTCTATTCCATACTTTATCACCATCGGTAAAGAAAATAACCTGTCCGTTTCTGTCGCTGATCGTGGCTGTTCCTTCCGGGGCGTTCATAACAGGATTTGAAATGGCAACGGCAGGATCATCCGGGAGCGGATTAAAATCCAACCCCGCCTGGTTTCCAAAATACCAGATGTTAGCACGTTGGTCTTCAACATCATATTCCTTAATATTTACCCCGGCGTATGTTGAACAGCCGGCAACAGTAGCCACCAGGTAGTAATACCCGGCCGAATCAGGCTGGAGGGTTTCTGTGGTGGCGCCGGCAATAAGTCCTGCCGGTCCGTACCATTGCAGCAAAGGCGTACCACTGCCATTTACGGTTGCTGTAACACTGAATTGTCCACACTGAGGTGGTGGATTAGGTGCTTTTGGAAATGGCAGTTCGCAACTACACGCTGTCGTATCCTGTACTAAACTTATTTGCGTGTCAAAGTCAGTAATGGTTACGGGTTGTGATGCAGTTGCTGTTTGCCCGTTTAAAAATGCTGTTACAGAAACATTATAGGATCCGCCTGCAGTATAGGTGTATACCGGGCTCCAGTCGTTGGATCCTGTACCATCTCCAAAATCCCAAAACAAACTATCAGCGCCTGGAGAAACAGTAGGGAAGAAGGCTGTGGGTGCATTGGCACACAGACCATCAGGAATAAAAGCTATAGTTATATTTAGGGTGTCGCTTGGAGCAAAAGAAGGAAACTGTGATCCGTTGAAATTCTGATTACCGGTGAAAGCCTGTGGTGTATAGATAACGCTGCTTGCAACGGTATCTGTATCTGTTAATTTCCCTAAAAAGAATGGTCCGCCAGAACTTGCCTGATATAGATGATAAATAGCGCTGTCCGGAGCCATCTGCAATCCATAACTTCTAAAGATGGTGTTTGGCTGTGGCAGTACAGAGGCTAACGACGTGAGCGGGTTATTGAAGTCAAATTGCAGCACATCAGCCTGAATACCTGCTTCCCCGTGCCTGGATATATAAAGGAACTGTCCATTGTCACTCCATTCGGTATCATAGATTGCCTGATTGGTTGTGCTCACGATTCCAGAATTGAGTATACGTTGTTGAAAACCCAGCGCTCCGGTAGCGGGGTCAAAACTTAAAATTTCAACATCCCGTGTTGTTTCCTGTGGCGAGACAGCTATACGGCCAGAGGCTGGGTGGTACGAAAAATTAGCGGCCACTTCAATAAGTCCAAGGCCGGCAAATGTTGTCGTGGTTGTAGGACCTGTTGGTGTAAAAAGTGTAACAGCGTAATCCGCGGCTCCATTAGTGTGGGTAATCAGCCAGAAGTTATCCCCATTGGCATGAGGTATAGTGATCATCGCTTCTGATCTTCCAGTAAGTCCTGCAACGGCAGTGTTGGTAGCCGTCGTCGCATTGCCTAATGCCGGGGTTGGAAAAACAGCATTACCGAAGAGTGTCATGTCGACAATTCGGTAAGATATAGCTCCACCCGCGGTGAAATTTGCATCGTTTGTAAAGATGTAATATTGATTGTCCTGACCCGGTACTTTTGCAATCGCGACAGGCTGGTTGCCCGATGTATTGGACGTAAGCCCGGTACCGTTAGGCATAACGGCATGTGATACATCATAAATGTTTGCGCCATCGGTGTAAAAAAGTAGATTTCCATTTACCTGGTCGCTTGCAACGGCGCTGCCTCCCGTTCCAAAGGGTGTTGCCTGATTGGTGACAAGGGATGCAGAATTATCTGAACGACTAAATCGGAGTCCTTGCGGACTGTTTCCAAAATACCAATTATATCCCGAAAAACCCTGGGCCATCACGCCGAAAGGCAGCAGTGCAAATAGAAAGGATCGTAATAAATTAGTTCTCAGCATCTTCATAATAGAACACTCTTCAACTTACTTTCAAAAACTATACTAGATCAAATGTAAAACGCCCAAGTTCAACTAAAGTATACAATTTGCATAAAATTGTCGTTAATAGTTATTGTTAAGGCATTAACGGTGAGTCACGAATCGTTTTAAAGTGTGAGGTGTGTTTACCAAATGATTAGACAACGATTAATAGCGAATAGATGTGATTAACGGACAAACTATTTCATAAATTTCCGATATACCTTTAATTTGCCTTGATTGCGTAAACTAAAATCGAAGTTGATGTTCAGGATACCCCTGCTTTTATGCGTATTAATGCTGGTATTTGATGGTGCGGTAACTGCTCAGGACCCGCAATTTTCCCAATTTTATGCAGCACCACTATACCTTAATCCTGCCATGGCCGGATCGACAGGACAAGCGAGGGCAGGGATAAACTATCGTAACCAGTGGCCAGCCATAGACGCAAACTTCACTACGATGTCGGCCTATTTTGATTATTTTATTGAAGATAAGAACAGTGCCGTAGGGATTATCCTTACGCGCGACCGCGAAGGATTAGCCGGGCTGCGGTCCCTTAGTGTGGGATTGCAATATGCCTATGAATTAAAAATCAATGAAAATCTGGGATTTCGACCGGGAGTGCAAATTGCGCTTTTCAATCGGGATGTAAATTTTGACAAACTTACTTTTGGCGATCAGTTTAATCCCGCGACAGGTCAATTTCTAGATCAACCCACTGCGGAAACATTTCGTACCAATTTCAGCAAAACATTTTTCGATGTTTCATTTGGGGGTGTTCTCTTTACCCGGAAGGCCTGGTTGGGTGTTTCAGCTTGGCATCTAACGGAGCCAAACCAGAGTATTATTGATGAGAGTAGTCCATTGCCCCGAAAATATTCTTTTCATGGAGGTTTTAAATTTTTTTTAAAACCTGGGGCAACAGGGAGTGGTATTTATACGCGTAAAGCTGAACGCAGCATAGCTCCTGCAATTCAATATCGGCATCAAGGCAAATTTGACCAAATGGACATAGGCCTTTATTTCACCGCAGAACCACTAGTAATAGGAACTTGGTATAGGGGTGTTCCATTTAAGAACCTGGACGAGTTTGTAAATAATGAGTCTATCGTTTTGCTTCTGGGTTTTGTTCAACTTGGAGCAAAGGATGCTATCAACATCGGGTATAGCTTTGATTATACTATTTCGAAACTTGGCCCTGGTTCCGGAGGCGCTCACGAATTCAGCCTGACGTACACCTGGCCCATGCGTAACCCTCGTAAACCACCGAAGGATAAACTTATGATTCCTTGTCCTGATTTTTAATCGCTGGATTTTACGTCACCTCCATAAATGGCTGAGCTCCAGTTATTTTATTACAGAATGAAATATATGGACATTGAAACGATACGAAAGTTTTGTCGATCATTACCGGCGGCCACAGAAGACATCAAGTGGGATCATGATTTGTGTTTTTCTGTTTGTGGAAAAATGTTTGTTGTGATTGACCTGGAACCACCGAACAGATTTTCCTTTAAAGTACCCGACGAAGAGTTTGAGGAGCTATCTACCCGTGAGGGTTTTATGCCTGCACCGTACATGGCCCGGGCCAAATGGGTATCAACGGAAAGTCCATCACACCTGAAGAAAAAAGAGGGTGAGCAGTTTATGCGGCAATCGTACGAATTGGTAAAAGCTAAACTTACTAAGAAAGCTAAAGCCGAATTGGGATTAAGCTAGACCTTTAGCTTCAGGTAATGTATCTAACTTTTCATGAAATTTCTTTTTACTCCTTCATCGCCATATTCAACAAGTAAAATAAAAAAAGGCCGAAACCAGCCTTTTAAAGGTGAATTAGTTAGTGATGATGACCCCCGGGACCGTGTACGTGACCGTGTGTTATTTCTTCATCCGTTGCATTTCGTACTTCTATTATTTCTACAGCAAAGTTTAATTCCACGCCCGCCAGGGGATGGTTGGCATCCACCGTAACAGAATCCAATCCTACTTCCGTTACCGTAACAACATCACCCCTGTCAGTAGAAAATTTCATTCCTTTTTTTACTTCCTGCTCACCAAAAGCAGAACGTGGTACTTTTTGTTTCATCGCAGGATCTTTATCGCCATATCCTTTGGCGGGTGCAATCTTTAATTGAAACTTATCGCCTTTGGCTTTCCCCTCCATGCCTTCTTCCATGCCGATGATCAGGTTTCCTGCGCCATGTAAGTAATACAGTGGTTCCCGGCCATCGCTAGTGTCAATAATTGTTCCTTCATTGTCGCGCAGTGTGTAATGAATGCCTGCTACTTTGTTTTTTGTGATCTGCATAATGTACTCGAATTTTTAAATGATAAAAAAGAGGCTGAAATTGTGCTGATCTCATGCAAATCAGGCAGAAAGGCTAACCTCCGGAGAATACGCAAAGGTAATAAAGATCAGAAGATTGGGAGATTAGAAGATATTAGAAGATTGGAAAATTAGTGGGTCCAGGATGCTTTTAGGTTCACAAGTACTAGTGCAGGCATTTAGGCTAAAATATTATCTTTAACCGTTGTGCTGGAACCCCGCCTGAAAGAAAGAGAATTCTTTTTCGGCATTCAAGTGCAGTTGTGCAAGACTCAATAGAAACGGTGAACTACTATTTTGAATATAACGAGTGATAACCTATTATGAATTGGATTATTTTAATTATCGCGGGATTTTTTGAAGTAGGATTTGCAACGTGTTTAGGCAAGGCAAAGGAAACAACCGGGACAGCTTCCATGCTTTGGTGGTCTGGTTTTGTGATTAGTCTTTCAATCAGTATGATACTGTTATACAAGGCGACACTAACATTACCGATTGGAACTGCCTATGCCGTGTGGACTGGTATTGGTGCCGTGGGAACTGTCATCATTGGAATATTACTATTCAAGGAGCCAGTGGATTTTTGGAGACTTTTTTTTATCGCAACATTGATAGCCTCTATCGTGGGATTGAAATTCGTATCGCACTAATATCTCGCTATTTAAGAATCCGCTTCGGCAAAACTCAATTGATCAGAACCTTATTTACGTTCATCATTCGCAATGATCATCGTGGCATTCTGCAACTTCTGTTTCGATTGTTGCATGTTGAATGCCTAAATGTTCGAGCTCGTGCTTGAATTTATTTTTTAACCTTGAGATCTCTTCGTGCGAAATAGATTCATTCATCACAAGATGAGCGGTTAGTGCATTCTCTGCCGTACTGATCGCCCAAACATGGATGTGATGAATGTCTTTTATACCGGATAATTTCAACGCGGCTTTTCGGACGGTTTCAATCTCAATGTTTTTTGGTACGGCATCCATTGAGAGGGAAAGGCTGTCGCGGAGAAGATTCCACATACTCATGACAATAACAATCATGATTATAAGACTAATCAGTGGATCAATCCAATACCATTGTGTATAGGAAATAACAATGCCGGATACCACCACACCAACGGAAACTAAGGCGTCGACCACCAGGTGTAAGTAAGCCCCCTTTATATTTAGGTCTTTTTCTTTGTTGCGTAAGAAGAGTAGTGCAGAAAGAGAATTAATGATTATTCCCATGCCTGCCACCCAAATAATAACTTCACTATTCACGGGTTGAGGAGAAATGAAACGGTATATGGACTCGTATCCAATACTTCCAACAGCAATCAATAAAATGATGGCATTCAGCAATGAGATGAGGATAGAAGCCTTGCGGTAGCCATAGGTAAATTTTTCAGTGGCCTTAGAGGTTAACAATTTAAATGCGCCCAAAGCCAGCGCTAAGGTGGCAACATCACTCAGGTTATGGCCTGCATCGGAAATCAAGGCCAGGGAATTTGAAAAAAAGCCTGCAGCAAATTCAGCGACCACAAAAGTCAAGTTCAATGCTATGCCCATCATGAACAATCGGCTGACATGCTTAAAATCAACAGAGCGATGATGGTGATCGTGATGGTCGTTATGAAGCATTTGCAAAAGTAGGACAGGAAGCCGTGCAACAGGTTTTCATCTACCAATTTGCTGTATTTTATCCTGAAGCATCGTCTCTTCTCTTCTCGGTCTTGTTATTAATATCTTTTGTAAAGTATTGTCCTTAAGGTGGTTATGAGTTTGGTTCATCATTTTTTTCTGTTAGCAAAGGGTTTCAAAAGAATTTCTTGACCTCTTGTTTGGAATAATTCTAAATAGATACAATATTGTGGCACAATTTATAATAAGTCTAAATAAATGAAAATACTATATGCGATCATATTGACCATCGTGGTTGCCAATTCCATGGCTCAAAATGGTTCTATCAAAGGTAAAGTAGTAACCCATGATGGACATCCGGCGCCCTACGTCAATATTCTTTTAAAGGAGGAGAATAAAGGATCGCTGACAGAAAACGATGGTACGTATTTCATGAAGAATATTACGCCAGGAAGCTATACGCTCGCGATATCATTTGTGGGACTTCAAACGCAGGAAAAAATGTTGGTGGTCTCTCCGGGACAAACAACGGAAGCAGATTTTATTTTATATGAAAACGCTCAGCAGCTTTCCGAAGTCGTGGTTATTGGTACCAGGGGATTAAACGAAAAGTCTGTAACCCTTGGTAAGATCAATATTGATCCGATGGATTTACCTCAAAGCGTCATGGTTATTGATAAGTCAGTTTTGGAAAGCCAACAAGCACTTCGGATGAGTGACGTGCTCATGAATACCAACGGCGTTTATGTGATGGGGGCAACGGGAGGTACACAGGAAGAACTAGCCGGTCGTGGATTTTCATATGGCAGCAACAATACTTTTAAGAACGGAGTACGTTTTAATAATGGCGTAATGCCCGAGATGAGTTCTTTAGAGCGTGTTGAAGTGATGAAGGGGAGCAATGCCATCCTTTTTGGTAATGTAGCCGCCGGTGGTGTAATAAACCTCGTAACTAAAAAACCCAAGTTCGAAAAAGGCGGAGAGCTGTCCATGCGTGTCGGGAGTTATGATTTCTATAAACCTTCGCTGGACGTTTATGGTGGGGTGGATAACAATAATCATGTAGCTTATCGTGTAAACACAAGCTATGAAAAGGCACGCAGTTTTAGGGATAATGTGAAAGGTGAACGCATTTACTTTAATCCTTCATTCCTGGTAAAAGCGGGAAAAAAGACTGAAATATTGCTGGAGGCAGACTATCTGAAAGATAATCGCACCCTGGATTATGGAACCGGTGCAGTTGACTATGAGATTGCGGATATTCCGAGAAGCCGTTTCTTAGGTGCCTCATGGTCGTATTATAAAGCTGAGCAAAAAAGTGCTACCCTTACCGTTACACATCAACTAAGCAGTGCATGGCAACTGCGTGCAACAACAAGCTACCAGGGTTTTATAAGTGACGCCTACGGTACCACACGTCCGAATGCAGGAAGTCCTGTCGAGACCAGTGGTAAATGGATCAGAGGACTTCAACGCAGCGGCACTGATCAGAATTATTATTTAGCACAAGTGGATGCCACGGCCAAGTTTAAGACTGGGGCTATGGAACATGCTTTATTATTGGGGGCAGACATTGACAAATATGAAACAACGTCGACATCCTACTTGTACAAGAATTCAGTAGCGAATCCTCAGTTCAATAATGGAAATGTATACGATTCAATCAACATATATGATTTGGATCTGTATACGCAGCGCCAGGATATTCCTGAAATTGCATTGAATTCAATAACCAAAAATCCAGTTAAGCGCGTTGGAGTTTACATTCAGGATCTGATAGCCATTTCTGAAAAGGTGAAAGTTTTGGCCGGCGTGAGGTACAGCTATATCGATTCGAAAAGTACTGTTTATGCTTTCAAGAATGGTGAATTGGTGCCCGGTACACCTTCAACTACCTATCCCGATGCTTTTACGCCGCGTTTTGGACTCGTTTATGAGCCCGTAAAATCAACTTCCATCTTTGCGAGTTATGCAAACTCTTTTGATGTGAATACAGGCACAGATAATACAGGGAATGCATTAGCGCCTTCATTCATTGATCAGTTTGAAATCGGGCTCAAAAACCAATTATTCAACGATTTGCTCTCCGCCAACATTACAGTCTATCAAATAGTAAATAGTAATCTGGCGCAAACAATACTCCAATCCAGTCCTGATTACAACGTTGCGATCCCCAATGCAAGGGAACTGGCCGGCGAAGTTACCAGCAAAGGATTAGAGGTGGATATCATGAGCAAGGCCTATCATGGTGTTTCCATAATCGCCGGATACAGCTATAATGATACACGATACACCGAAAGTAATATTTATGAAGAGAATAGTCGGTTGCGTTACAACCCTAATCATACTGCTAACCTAAGTATTTACTATACTTTCCAGCAAAGTCTATTGAATGGATTTAATTTTGGATTTACTTCATTTTATGTGGGAGACAGGGTTGCTGGTCGTTCAACAAGACTCACGGTACCCAATGACACCTATAAGCTCATGTCGGTACCGGATTATTTCCAGTTTGATGCCTCCGTCGGATATTCTAAAAAAAATATCTCAGCGCGCATAAAGGTATCCAACGTGATGAACCATTTGAGTTACAACGTGCATGATGACAACAGTGTAAATCCCATTGCACCTCGTCTGGTTTCGGCAACAATTGCATACAAGTGGTAACACGCAAGGCAAATTCTTATTGAAAGACCAGTATTGTGCCTTTTTCATATTATTACGGTCCCACTAGATTCTATGAAAGTATTCTTCCGGAACATCCACCTCTATCTTAGCCTTTCTGCAGGCATTGTTATCGCCATCGTGTGTTTCACAGGTGCCGCCTTGGTTTTTGAAAAAGAAATGCAAATGTTCATCTACCCAGAGCGTTACCGCGTGGAAGTTGGTCTGCAGCATATTTCCATTGTGCAATTGATAACTACGCTTCAGCGGCAAGTTCCTGATGCAAAAGTGCGATCGGTTAAAGTATACAGTGATCCAAAAAGGTCAATTGAGTTCAACTACTCGTTAAAAGCGGAGAAAGGGTCCGAGGAGGTGCAAAAGAAAGGGGTAGATGAACGTGTCAGTAAAGCGGGAAATAAAAAAGATTTAACTTTTGAAAATAAACCAGGTATTAAGCCTCCGGAAGGTGATCGTGGCCCGACAATGCAAGCCTTCATGAATCCGTATACCGGTGACTTGATCAGTCAGTACGACCACCGAAACTCATTTTTCTTTACCATGTTTTCGCTCCATCGCTGGTTGCTCATGGGTGATGCAGGTAAGCTGATCGTTGGTATTTCAACTTCAATTTTTCTTTTTATACTGATCACAGGTATTGTACTGTGGTGGCCAAAGAATAAAAAGGTTTTGCAGCAACGCCTTAAACTTAAGTGGATGGGGAGATGGAAAAGGATTAATCATGACCTTCATATCGTTATTGGATTTTACGCCGCAGTATTTCTCTTTACTTTTGCTTTCACCGGGCTGGCCTGGTCATTTCAATGGTTCAATGATGGTATTTACTGGATAACAGGAACCGATACCAAACGCCCCGAAGCACCAGCCTCTGTCATTCCCGAAAACACTAAGGCGGTTACTCCTGATGCGGTATATGCGGCCGCATTTCAACTGCAGCCCGATGCTGAATATTACACCATTAATCTTCCACGAGAAGCAACGGCATCGTATTCCGTAACCTTGTTGAATAAAAAAGCCGCACACGAGCGAGCCTCCGATCAATTATATTTCGATCAGTATTCAGGAGGACTTATCGGGAAGTCATTATTCCTTGAACGCAACTTGGGCCAACGTACCCGGTCAACGTTTTATCCCGTGCACGTAGGTTCTATCGGTGGGATGCCAGGCCGTATAATTGCCTTTGTTGCGTGCGTCGCAGGATTTACCTTCCCGGTTACAGGAACCATACTTTGGATCAGTCGGTTACGGAAAAAGAAAAAGAAGGGTGGCAACGCAGAAGTTGAGGAGGAATTGGAAGAAGCAGTGGTTTAATTGAATGCAATCGGGAAAAACTTAGTCAGCATCATTCCGGATGAAGGTGTGCCGGATCCTTTTTTATTGTCCAGAAAACGATCTCAAGAGTATTTGATTGTTAGAGATTTGTTCTAATTTAGAACATTGAAAAACAATTGTTATTGTTGGGCTTCCCATCATGTTCATCAATCAAAAACAATCTCCATATTATGAAAAAAATACTTGCTCCTACCGATTTTTCAAAACCAGCCATGATTGCAACGGAAGTAGCTGCTGATATTGCAAAAAAAGCAGGCGCTGAGCTTACGCTTTTGCATGTGATCGAAGAAGCTGTTGGCAATTCCATGAATGTGGAAGGCCAGGTCACTGATGATGGCGGTTGGGAGGAAAAAATCTTTACCCTGAAGATGATTGAAAAAGCAAAGAAGCAAATGGCCAAATTGGTAGAGGATCCAAAATTAGAAGGTGTCAGGGTGAAACAAGAACTGCGTGTAGGTTCTCCATACCATGGCATGAATAAGATTATCACGGAGAAGAAAGTTGATTTAGTAGTGATGGGAACCTCCGGCCACTCTGAATTGCAACAAATGATTATCGGTTCCAATACAGAGAAGGTTGTCCGAACAGCCAATTGTCCAGTCCTTACGGTGCACAATAAACCAGCAAGTAAGGACTTTAAGGATATTGTTTATGCGACCTCTATGGATAAGCAGGAAGAGATATTTTCGAGAATTGTAAGGTCTACTCAAAAGCTTTATGACTCTACAATCCACCTGGTACGCATAAACACCCCCGGGAATTTTCAACGCGACGTTGTGGTAAAAAAGTACATGCAGGATTTTGCCAAGAAACTCCAGTTAAAAAACTATACGATCAATGTATTTAATGATATCAGTGAAGAAGAAGGGATCATCTACTTTGCGGACAGCATTAATGCCGACCTGATTGCCATGTCTACACACGGGCGAACCGGTTTTGCACATGTGCTGGCCGGTAGCATCGCCGAGGATGTGGTAAGCCACTCCAGGCGACCTGTGCTGACATTCGTAACAAAGAATAGAAAATAGAAGTA
>Ga0184629_10000192_pt1 | contig 27005 bp, 17 predicted proteins | sample PLM4_32_b1_FD_133158 | JGI IMG/M metagenome (GOLD analysis project Ga0184629, IMG submission 133158) | Groundwater sediment microbial communities from an aquifer in East River, Colorado, USA - PLM4_32_b1 | ecosystem: Environmental > Terrestrial > Soil > Riparian zone | place: USA: East River...
ATAACCAAGCTTCTCAAAAGGGATCATATCATTCAGCGCATCATAAATAGGTCTTAGGTAAGGGTCAATCTTTTCCTTCAAATCCCCTGGAAGGAAACCGAGGTTCTCTCCTGCTTCTACCGCAGGGCGCGTGATGATGATCTTTTTAACTTGTTTATTTTTTAATGCTTTAACGGCTAATGCCACAGAAATATAAGTCTTCCCCGTACCGGCAGGGCCAAGCGCAAACACCAGATCATTATCCTTAACTAACTGCACTAGTTTTTGCTGATTAACCGTTTTGGACTTTATCGGCGCCCCTTTCGTTCCATAGATAATTACATCTTCCGCAAGGGCCTGGAGACTTTCTGGTAACACAATTTCGTTCTCCCGGTCAATATAAGCCTGAACATTTTCTTCCGTTACCCGACCGAATTGGTGGTAATGGTCCATGAGTGAATTCAGTATATCATCAATCTGTACAATCTCAGCAGTGGTTCCTTTAATGAGGATTTGGTTGCCCCGTGAAACGATCCTGCTTTTTGGAAAGGCGGCAGACAATGTATCTATTGTCTTATTTTCTATTCCCAAAAAATCAATCATGGAAATATTCTCGAGTGTTACTACTTTTTCGATCAACGAATTACAATTTTAGCGTAAAAACAATCTGGTTTAAAAATGTTTACTTTGCCAAACCAAAATTAGCGAATATCTGCGGCAGCATCAACCATGGCCATCGTAACTCTTCTTACCGACTCAGGCGAAAGTGATCACTACGTTGCCGCGATCAAGGCTAAAATTATCAGTGTCAATCCAGGCATACGGGTGGAAGACATCAGTCACACCATAAAACCTGCTGATATTGCCCATGCAGCCTTTGTTCTACGGGCTGTTTTCCGCGATTTTCCAAAAGGTACGGTACACCTGGTCGGCGTTGATTCTACCGGCAACCGTGGTGATGCCTACATTGCCCTGCAATTGGAGGACTACTTTTTTGTAGGCTGTGATAATGGATTATTTGGTCTGATCAGTGATAAACCGCATCAGCAATTGGTGGAACTAAATGCCATAAATTCCATTAGCACAACTTTTCCGGAGCGTGATATTTTCGCAAATGTTGCATCAAAATTGGCTAGCGGGGTTTCCATTACCAACCTGGGCAAACCCATGCCGTCCTTTAAAAAGATGATCGACCGCCAGGTAAAAGCCACTAAAAAACAAATTACAGGAAGTGTTGTGCGTGTCGATAGCATGGGGAACCTTATTACCAATATTTCCAGGGAATCCTTCGATATCTTAAGCAAGGGTAAAGTTTACACCATACAATTTGGAGGAGAAAAATTCAGGCGAATGCATACGCAATACAGCCAGGCTGAGCAAGGCGAATGTTTTATTGTCTTTAACAGCCTTAACCTCTTAGAGATTGGGATCTATAAAGGAAATGCCTCCGAGTTATTAGGGCTTGGGTATGACAGTGCTGTGAATATTACATTTGAAGAATGAGGTGGTCAGTAGTCAGTAATCAGTAAGCGGTATTCAGTAATTGGTAAGCGATAATCGGTTCAATAGAAATTTTAATAGTCCATTCAAGATATGGTGATTCGAATTGTACGTATGCACTTTACGGAAGCTGGCGTGGAGGAATTTCTACAGATTTTTAATGAGAATAAGAATGCCATACGGAACGTTGCGGGATGTAGTCACCTTCATTTGCTTAAAGATGTTGATGATCCGCTCACGTACACGACGTTAAGTTATTGGAATGATTCGCAAAGCCTGGATAATTACCGCAAATCAGAACTTTTTGGAAGGGTTTGGGGAAGTGTAAAAACGTTATTTTCAGAACGTTCTCAGGCATTTTCGCTGGAGAAATATATTGAGTTGTAAATTGTACAGACATTAAAGTTTGCCCATATTTGCACCCTTCTACGCTGAAGCTTCGGCGGGCACGCTGGTAGACGCGCACGACTCAATGTAGCGGTCGTGTCATTAAAAGCCAAAGTGGCGGAACCCGCCTTCGCTAAGCTACGGCGGGCACGCTGGTAGACGCGCACGACTCAATGTAGCGGTCGTGTCATTAAAAGCCAAAGTGGCGGAACTGGTAGACGCGCACGACTCAAAATCGTGTATCCTCGGATGTGCGGGTTCGATTCCCGCCTTTGGTACTCAACGGGAAAACCCGACTCTCCGGTCGGGTTTTCCTTTTTAAAATCTCGCTCAAAACCCTTTAAAGCAAGGATTACCTCGTTCTCGCGGGCGGTTCGACACTCATTATTTTCGATGATCAGATTTTCAGGGAAAATTGAACCAATGAGTTTCTGCTTGTTTATGAGGCTTGCATTTTCATAATAAAAGCTCAGATTCTGGATCAGGTTCACACCGAAGCTTAGGTACTTACTGTGATTCGTTTCCGCTCCTTGTAATTCCTCAAGCTTGCTTTGAAACTTTTTTATTTCTGTCTTGAATTTCGGTTTCATGAAACTGTAGCTGTCTTTTTCAATTTCATTCATTACATACTTTTCTTCAAGGGAAGCCAATTTACCTTCAGCTTGAGATAAACTTTCCGTAGCCTTTTTAACGTCAACATCTACTTGTGTCTCATTGGCCTTGAAAATACTCTCCATGACTTTTAGGTAAAGATTAGATACCTCTGGTTTTACTGCAACATCATCGAAGTATTTTAATAAAGCTTTGTGTGCTCTTTCTGCTGGAATTCTCTCGCCACATTTACTTCGACAATGGTAGTAGTTATAAAAGTCATTCCGTCCTTTTGAAGTACTGCTTGTAAGCTTGCCTCCGCACTTCCGGCACGTTAGTAGGGCGCGTAAAGGTGTCTCTTCGTTGAGTCGTTCATATTGCTTTTTATGCTTTCTATTTCCGGTGGCTACACGCTGAACTTTATTAAAAAGTTCTTCAGAAACTATGGGCTCATGAATGCCTTGTATAACCTCTGCATCCTCGTCCTTATATTGCGGAATAAATACCTTTCCGGCATAGACAGGATTTTGGAGGCTTCGCGGAAAAGTGCTCTTGCTCAACTTTAACCCTTTGTCCCACATGATGCGTCTCAACTCCTCTTTATCGAATGGCGCTACTCAAATCCTGGATCAACTCTCTCAGATACATGGACTGCATAGGGGTGCATGTTTTCAGTGTTCGCAGTCTTTTTAATATCTACGGTGTAGTTTTCTTGAGAGATAGCCCTTACTGAGCCAAGCTTTTCTCCTTTCACGGCAATTACTTCATCGCCTTCATCAATGCTTAATTCCTGCGGAGGGTATGCATACCGATGTGTCGTGTTTCTCTCCTTACCTTCTTTTGGAAGTACAGCTACGAATTGAAGGCCTGTGATTGCCTTTCGCTCATCCAGAAGATCTTCATGTTCCAGTTCGTGTACCCTGAAAAACTCCCACCATGCACTTTTATCTTCCCTTCTAAAATATTCAATTTGATGAGCCAGCAGCCACTTTGCCTTGTGCACTTCATCCCATGTCGATCTGTCTTCGGGCAGTTTTTCCGTTAAAGCTTTGAAAAGAGCCTGTGATCTCGTATCCAACTGTTGGACATTTTCGCTTGCTTCACCAGTCTTTAATTCAGGTCGTAGAAATTCCTTCCCTGATTTAACAAGTTCTGCCCTTAAATTCTCCAACCATTTGTGCAGCGCTTCAGTAGCCAGGCAATCGTCTTCGTTATAATCTTCAACAATCTGAATGGTCTCTTTCGATAGCGATTTGAAGTCATTCAATTCCAGTGCTACCTCTACAGATTTTCTGGCAACGCTCGCATCGTGTAGTACCACCTTGCGTGTGTACTTAGTAAATTTCTCAAGTTCTTTTAAAGAGTAACTCTCAACACTGGCGAGTAGGGCTTCTTTAAACACCGCATGTAGATCGATAAATCGTTCTGCTCGTAATAATTCATGCATTTCTTTCTCGAATGTTGCATGAACGTGGGCTAATCTTTTGATGGCGGCCTGCTCATAGGGAGCAAAATGATAGATGTACATTTTAGGAAAGCGCTTCCAGTGTTCTGATACAAACTGCATGAACTGCTCAAAAGCTCTTCTCTCTTCAACGCGATTCGTAGACCACAACCTCTTGTAAACCAAATTACCTTTCTCCATGCAGGCATAACCAAGAACATATTCAAGCCCACCGTTCTCATAAAAAGCATCACCCTCTATATCAAAATAGATGTCACCCTCATTCGGCTCCGGCAAACGGTTAAGGCCACGACCTGCTTCTATGGGAAGAAGTTCATGGAGTAATTTATTTTGGTAGCGGCCATCCAATTGAACCTTTGCTTGTGATTGCTTTCGTATGAATGTCTCTTTGTTCCCGCGCTCAGGCTTTTCGAGTTTATCAGCTTTAGCAAATTGCTCCAGTGTTTCAATTTTTTGTCGCTGCAATTCAACGATATGAAGTGAACGGATGCCTGCAACCAAGGAAAGGTGATCATCATCGTGCCGCTTTTTATCACACACTTGCCACCACCGGCAAATATTACAATGATCAACAGGGTCAGGATAAGTAGACAATGCTGATCCAGCCATTACTTGTTCAAAGTTTTTCTTTACAAGTCTGTAGTAAGCATGAAATTCGGGGAAGCGGTATTCTTCAGTTGGAAAATTGTCTCCAGGCTTTACCACGTGCATTTTTTCAGGAGAACTTCCTTGCAATGTTGCAATTAAATCAGTGTATAAACATAACTGAAGAATGGTAGCTGCCCGTGTGTTCTGAGCGAGCTTGGTATCCTGTACTTCATACGACCAATTACCAAACTTGCTTTTGCCTGGTACCTTCAATAGTATATCAGCATACCCCATCCATTGACCATCTTGAAGACTCGCCTGAACAAGGACATCTGCGCCTTGTTTCATTGCCTCAACAACTCCTTCAATAGATTGACCATTTAGATTGACAACCTTCAGTCCCTTCTTAGACAGAAATTCAACGTAAGCAGCTTCATGCTCCTGTCCTCGTTTGATCAGCACGTCTAAAGACGGATCGCGCCAACTAGGTTTTTTGATCTCGTCCAAAGCAACCTTACGCTGAAGTTGAGTAAGATGAGCGCAACTCAGATGATTGGATAAATCGGTAGCGGCTAACTGAAAATTGTCTGATGAATATATCATTGTGTGATTACTGAAAGCTACTCTGACGATTTATTTTGATAACATCTTATCCCAAAAGCTGGTTTTGATAATGTTGTAAGGGCCTATTCTTGTCAAATTTGTATCTTTTCGCCATAACTAAAAAGAAGATTGTTGAACTTAGGACTGAATACTGCAAGAAATGAACGAAACACAAAACGTAGAATTTAAGTCCTCCTGGCATGACGACCATTTAAAATGGGTATGCGGTTTTGCCAATGCAAGTGGGGGAATAATTTTTCTTGGCAAGAATGACAAAGGAGAGGTAGTTGGAGTTTCAGACCATAAAAAGCTGATGGATGATATTCCTGGTAAGATCAAAAACTATCTGGGAATAATCGCTGAGATAAACCTTCACAGCGAAAACGGAAAATACTTCATTGAGATTATCACACCACCATATACCGTAGCTGTTTCATTAAGAGGTCGGTATTATCAACGAAGTGGAAGCACCAATACAGAATTGATAGGAAGTGCACTTACTGATTTTCTCTTAAGGAAGTCTGGTCAAACCTGGGATGAAATTATTGAGTCTCGCGCCACTGTTGAGGACATTGATCAAAAGTCAGTTGATCTTTTTTTAGAAGCCGCTGAGAAGTCTGGCCGCATGCCAGAGGTGAAAGGGTTAAACCTAATGGAATTATTGGAGAAATTACGTGTGGCTGATGTCGGGAAGCTAAAACGTGCTGCACTCATACTATTTGGCAAAGACCCCGGAAGATTTTACCCGAACCTAACAGTAAAGATGGGCAGGTTTGGCAAGACTGACGATGACTTGAAATTTCAGGAAACCGAAGAAGGTAATTTGATACATCTTCTTCAGGAAGTACCTAAACAACTCGGGCATAAGTTCCTGATTAAAAACATAAGCTTTGAAGGGTTATTGAGAATCGAAAAAGGTGAATATCCAGCAGCAGCTTTGCGTGAAATGTTACTGAATGCCTTGGTTCACCGGAATTATATGGGAGCTACGATCCAGATAAGAATCTATGATAATAAATTGAGCATTTGGAATGAAGGTACATTGCCTGCGGGGATCACCTTTGCCGATTTAAGAGGAAATCATCCGTCAAAACCAAGGAATCCGATTATTGCAGACGTCTGTTTCAAGGGTGGTTACATAGATGCATGGGGACGCGGAACTTTAAAGATTATAACTGCATGTAGAGAGGCCGAACTTCCTGAACCTGAAATGAAGGAAGAATTTGGAGGAATAATGGTGACCCTTTTCAAAGACCGATACACTGAGGAGCTGCTAAAGAAAATGGGATTGAATGCAAGACAGGTGAGAGCTGTACTACATGTAACGAAAAACGGAAAAATTACAAATAAGGAGTATCAGCAATTATTTGATGTATCTCGTGAAACCGCTTCTCGCGATTTAGCGGAATTAAGTGAAAAGGGAATTTTGGAGAGTTCCGGAAGCAAAGGAGCTGGTTCATTTTTTAGATTACCAATTGCGTCATAATTGCGCCAATTGCGTCATGATTGCCTCATAATGGACTCATTATAAGGTTGAAATAAAAAGCAATTGGCCGAATTGGCCGGAAATAAGCCGGAATTGGGACTCTCAATGCCTCAGCCGACAAAATCGAACATGAATAGGTCTGGTAAATCATGAATTTTTCTCCCTTGCACGGACAAGTACAACTTTTCAAATCAGTTTTTAAAGGGCGAGATGATGTCTTTGCCATTCGGTGGGAAAAAGGGAACAAAAGTGGATATATCCCTGCACACTCATTCGATCCTTATTTTTATCGGGCACATAAAGCAAAAGGGGGAACATTTCAGAACTACAAAGACAAAACCTACTTAGCGCTTACCGATGATCAAATTGAGAAACACCTGAAAGGAGATCAACTCGTTGGTATATATCCTTTACTCACAGATAATACTTCATGGTTTATTGCCGCTGATTTTGATGGAGAAAAATGGGATGAGGAATGCCGGGCTTTCATAAATGCATGTCGGGAAAAAGGAATTACTGCTTACTTTGAGAGGTCACGATCCGGCAAAGGCGGTCACGTTTGGATATTCTTTGAACAGCCCTATCCGGCACTGCGAAGCAGAAACATATTCATCTCCATTCTTGAAGAAATCAGAATTTTCTCGCCATTCGACAAAGGGTCATTTGATAGATTATTTCCCAATCAGGATTTTCATTCAGGAAAAGGGTTGGGTAATCTGATAGCCTTGCCATTACATAAACCTTCATGGGAACAAGGAAACAGTTGTTTCATCAATCCAGATACATTAGAACCTATACAAGACCAATGGAATTTATTAAAGAGCGTCATTCGAGTACCCAAATTGAAATTGGATGATTTATATAACGGAATATCTGAAACAAAAACTATTCATGTCCCTACTGGTAAACTACAAATCAACTTATCTAACTCCATTCATATCAATCGTAACGGCCTGACTTTGAAATTGGCTAATTTTTTAAAGGAAGAATTGAACTTTACAAATGAAGAGTTTTTTGTTAAACAGAAATCAGGCAGAAATACTTACGGTACCAAACGATACTTCAAGTTTATTGAAGAGAAAGAACACGAATTAATAATTCCAAAGGGATTTATCGGAAAACTGGTGCGATACTGCAAAGAGGACAATCTGGATTATGAATTTGTTGATAATCGGAGGAGAGTTAATCCCGTAGTATTTTCATTTCACGCCCAATTGAAACCGTATCAAATATCGGTAATCAATACTGTATCGAAAAAAGACATTGGAGTTATTGTTGCCCCACCTGGCTCAGGTAAAACAGTTATTGCCCTTAAGGTAATTGCAGACAGACAGCAACCAACATTGATAATTGTCCATCGTAAACAACTGGCTGAGCAGTGGTTAGAAAGGATAGAGACATTTTTAGGAATACCTAAACATCAAATCGGCAAGATCGGACAGGGAAGGAATAAGCCAGGTAAGCAGATAACAGTTGCCACCATACAAAGCCTTGCGAAAGAATTACAGAAGCCTGAACACAATGAACTGGTAAATTCATTCGGAACCATAATTCTTGACGAATGTCATCACATTCCTGCTGAAACTTTCAGAACAACTCTGTCAAAATTTAACGCTTACTATCTGTATGGATTAACAGCAACACCATTCAGAAAATATAATGATGGTAAAATTATTTTTATACACTTGGGCGAAATTATTTCAGAAATTAAGCCTGGTGATATTCCAGATGCAAAACAACCAAAAGTGATTATTCGAAACACGGAACTTGATGTGCCCTTTAACTCAAGAACTGACAAATTTGAAACATTGTCGAAAATTCTTGCGCATGACTCATCCAGAAATAAGTTAGTGTTAAAGGATATAAGGAAGGAACTTGATTCTGGAAATAAGGTAGTGATTATCACAGAAAGGAAGGAGCATATTGATACGCTCAATCAATATCTGAAACAGTTCTATGAAACAATTACCCTAAGCGGAGAGGATTCAGAAAGCAACAGAAAATTAAAATGGAAGACTGTTAAAGAAGGTAACTATCAAGCACTGATTACAACCGGACAGTTCTTTGGAGAAGGAACAGACATACAAGACGTCCATTGCCTGTTTTTGGTGTATCCCTTCTCTTTCGAAGGAAAGCTGATTCAATATATAGGACGAGTGCAGCGATCGGAACTTGCCCCAACAATTTATGACTACCGAGACATAAAGATTGATTACCTGAACAGATTGTTTTTAAAACGAAACACGTATTACAGGAAGATTGAGCAGCTTCCTACTTTGTTTGATGATCCGGTGGAGGTAGAAATGGTTAAACCACCTGACAAAATCAAAATAGACCAGCAGATAAGAATACCCATTGAAAAGCTGGAATTTCAATACGGAAGCGTCACATTCAAATATAGGATTGAAGAAATACAAACGGATCTTGATTTCGATATTGAGAACGTTGATATAAGACCGGAGTTTGAAGTCCTGAAATCATACTTTGCTAAAGCACTCAAATCCAAAAATGTCAAGATTCGCATTCATGCCGAATTTGAGAACAGGAAGATTGTATCACAGCTTGCGACATCTACGGATATTTCGAAAATATCAAGAGAGATTATTGAGGGAGTTAAATTCAGATTTATCACAAAGCACTTTCTTGAGAAACCAAAATCTGAAGGATCAACGGAGTTAATCGACATAAATCAATTGCAGGTTGATAAGGAAAGTTTGTACCATTCCGGGGAGGAACTGTTGAGTGACATTCTAAACAACAAAAATTACAGACATAAAAGGCATCTTCAATATTTGGCAGATCGGCATGAAAAAACGGTTCTAAAAATAAGATTTGTGTTAAGTCCCTTTTCCTTTGTGTTTCTCTTAAAAGGCAAGGAGAATTTTCATATTATTTTAGAAACACTTGATACCGAGGAAGCAACCTACATCTGGTATTTTGACGCTGACAAAAGAAAACTACCAGCTATGCTAAAGTTAATAGACGGAGATTTGAATACCATAAGAAATAAAGGACGACAATCATTTCTCGAAAATGCCCCCGTTAATTTCAGCCGGGTGCATCATGACTATTCAGATGATAGAAAGGGATTTATTATTTGGAAAGACTCATTAGAAGAGAGATTGACATGAGAGCAATGAAAATCTCCCGACCAAATCAGCACATATTAAACAAAGTTCACAATGGCTGAGTGGTATCTGAGAGCCACTCTGAAAACTACCGATTTACCGCAGTGAAAGGATAAGTGAGATCATATTGCTTAACTTTTTTAAACCCTTGTGTACACATCTTAATCCCAAGGATAGAGTTACAAATAAGCGATTTTAGCTTAGAAATAGCTATTTTAGTTTCCCTACAATTGGAGAAGCTTTTGCTTAATCCAGCAGGGCAAATTGGCTAATTTTCTTGGTGCAGCTACTTTAGTCACAGATTGTCACAAACTTTTTTTAGAATCACATAAAAATTACGACATGTAATCCTAAGTATTACCTCCATGAAATACGATAAGGTTAAATGGCTATTTGATAATGATATTACGATCAGGCTTATGCGGGCTGACAATGCTCCGTTGATCATCAGTTTTCTTCACCTTGCATATAAACAGCAAAATAGAATTACCTATCCGGAGAAAGAGTTGGAGACCCTGCTGGGTGATTTCTTATATGCACTAAACCATTCCGAAAATATATACGCATCCACCGCCAAACAATATTTATTAAAGTGGACGGAGCAGGGCTTTTTGAGAAGGTATTATGAATCTGACGATGATCCGGTTGTTGATCTAACCCCGGCTGGTGAAAATGCTATTAAGTGGATGGAGGACTTGGGGAAGCAAGAATTTGTTGGTACGGAATCAAGGTTACTACACTTTTTTTCAATTCTGAGAGAGCTTGTTCTTAAGACCAATACAAATGTTTATGAACGGGTTAAAGAGCTTGAAGACAGGCAACAAAAAATCGAAGTCGAGCTGCAAAAAGCAAAGCAAGGAAACATAGAGGTGTTTGACGACACTAAAATTAAGGAGCGCTACATCTACGCGGAAGAAACGGCAAAACGATTATTAGCAGACTTCCGGCAAGTGGAACAAAACTTCAGAGACCTAGATAAAGAAATCAGGGAAAGGATTATCAAAAGCAACGTTTCAAAAGGGAGACTCTTAGATGATATATTTAATGAACAAGACTTCGTATGGTCGACTGATCAAGGAAAGAGCTTCAGAGCATTTTGGGAATTTTTAATGAGCGAACAAAAGCAAACAGAACTGGAAATGCTCATAAAGTCTATAATGACTTTGCCGCAAATTGAAAAACTTAAAGAACAGACTACTATTAATCGGATAAAGAACAATCTTATTGAGGCGGGCGATAAAGTAAATAGAACTAACGATAGCCTTATAGAGCAACTCAGGAAATTTGTTGAGCAAAAATCATTACTTGAAAGTAAACGGATATTGAGTAGCATTGAAGAGATTGAGAAACTCTTGATTGATAATAAACATAGTAAGGCTTTTCAGGACACAACTTTTGAAATAGGCGGCATATTCAAAGGGCACTTTTTTATGGGTAGAATGCCTTTTAATCCTCCGGTACAAATAAAGTTTGAAACCAACATTAATGAAATAGGCAGTGAAGGTGCTATTGAAGATATCCTCTTCGAACAATTCAACGTTGATCAGGATGAGCTAAAAGAAAATATTGCGAGTTTGTTAATGCACCAAGCTCAGGTATCTCTTAGAGAAGTAACAGAGCGATTCGGTGTAACAAAAGGGGTTTCCGAGGTTGTAGCTTATTATCAAATTGCATCCAAAGAAAAAAAGCACTTTGTTAACACGGAAATAGAAGAAGAATTACTTATACAGAATTATAAAACAGGTAAGTTTTTTCAGATCAAACTGCCGCAATTAATATTTAACCGCTAGCACTATGATTAATCCGCACTCAATCTCATTAATCGCCTTGTTAAAGGGTATTGTATTCGAAGCTCAGAAAGAGGTTTGGGAGAACCTAATTGATTATGAAGGAGACGTTAGAAAATACTTTTCCGCAGTAGGCTTATATCTTCACTTAGACAAGCCGGAAGGTCACGCCTTTTTAAAGCAGAAGGAATTTGAACCTGGATTTGAACTGCCACGATTAATTGAAAGACGACAATTAAGTTTTCAATTAACTTTAATGTGTTTGATGCTTCGAAAGTTTCTGTTAGAGAATGATGCGGCAGGAACTTCTTCGCGAGCAATTATAGAAAGGCAGGAAATCATTGAGCGTATAAGACCATTTCTGAGCGAAACCTCGGATGAGGCTAAGCAAATTGAGAAAATAGAAACACAAATTAAAAGGGTTATTGAGGAGGGTTTTTTAAGACCTTTAGAAAATGAACCCGATCGGTATGAAGTTAGAAGGATAATCAAATCCTTCATTGATGCTGATAAAGTAGAGGAGTTGCTCCATAAGCTTCGTACCTATGCTCTTGAACAAAAGATCTAACTGAGTTACAGACATGGACAAGGTAACTATAGAAAATAACCACACAGCAGGTTTTAGACTGCAAAACCTTGAGGTTCTAAATTGGGGAACTTTTCATCATAAAATATGGAAGCTTCAATCAGATGGTAATAACTCACTTCTTACCGGAGATATTGGATCAGGTAAATCAACATTAGTAGATGCATTGACTTGTTTATTAGTTCCCCACCATAGAATTACATTTAATAAAGCAGCGGGAGGCGAAAGTAAGGAGCGATCCTTAAAATCTTATGTTCGTGGCGAATACAAAAAAGAGAAAGTTGAATATACAAATACAGCTAAGGAGGTTTACCTACGTCCTGAGTTAAATACATACAGTGTATTGCTTGCAAATTTCACAAATGAAGGATACGCGGAAAGCCTCTGTCTTGCGCAAGTATTCTGGGTAAAAGATGAGAAAGTGGAGAAAATGCTCCTGCTCTCAAACAATAAACCTTTAACCATTTCTGAGCATTTCTCAAGCTTTACTGATATTCAAGAGTTGCGAAAGAAGCTAAAAAATGATAATTCAATTGAAGTTTTTGATGACAATTTCAGTAAATACAGTGAGCGGTTCAGGCGATTATTTGGAATGAATAGCGATAAGGCAATCGACTTATTCTACCAAACAGTTTCTATGAAAGCAGTAAGTAGCTTAACAGAATTTGTGCGTGAACACATGTTGGAGAAAACGGATGTTAAGGCAAGAATGGATGAACTGAAGAAGCGATTTGATGATCTGAATAAAGCGCATCAAGCCGTTGTAACAGCAAAGGAACAACTGGAAATTCTTAAACCTCTTGTTGAAAATGCAACCCAACACGGTGAGCTTGATAGGAAGATTAAGGAAATTGACAGAATGATGGTCTTGTTATCAGGATGGTTTGCAGAAAGAAAGATTGGTTTATTGGAAATAGAAATTAAGGAATGCGAACACATATTGCTGCAAGTTCAAAATCAACTGGAAGTTACCGAAAAAAATATTCAGCAATTGAAAAGCAGAGAGCTACAAATACGCCAGGATATTCATGACAATGGTGGAAAGAGATTGGAGGAAATTGTCAAGGAGATAAAGCAGCATGAATTACAGAAGGACCAAAAGTTAGCTAAAGCTGACGAGTACAATAACCTGTCAATGGTTTGCAACATTCCAAATGCAGAGAACGAAACATTGTTCTATCAAAATATAAAAAAAGCCTCGCAGCTAACAATGGGAATTGAAAAACGTCAGGACAAGCTTGTGGCAGAAAGAGATGAGTTCAAGTCGGAGGAAAGAAATCTAAAATTTCAAATTAGTAGTGAGGTAACTGAATTAGAGTCTCTGAATAAACGCAAAAATCAAATCCCGGAGTATATGATCAATATAAGAGATCAGATCATAAAGGATTTGGAAATCGATGAATCGGAAATTCCTTTTATTGGTGAGTTACTGAAGGTGCATGATGAAGATCAAGAGTGGGAAGGAGCAATAGAACGGTTATTGCATAGTTTTGGCATGAGCATGATTGTTCCTGCACAACTTTACAATCGGATAAGTTACTACGTAAACAATACAACCCTTCAATCCCGCGATGGCAGACGGCAAAGACTGGTATACTATAAAGCTGAAGAGTTGAATCAGAAGCCTCGTCATGCAACTATGTTAAAGCAAGATTCTGTAGTTAACAAATTGGAAATAAAACCTGAAACTGAGTTTGAAGATTGGTTGTATCAAGAGTTAGCAAGCCGGTTTAATTATTCATGTGTCCCATTTGAAGAATTTCAAAAGTTGCCAGACGCAATAACTATGGAGGGGCAAATCAAAGCAGGGTGGAAAAGGCACGAAAAAGATGATCGAAGAAATATACGTGATAAGCGGCAATATGTACTTGGCTGGAGCAATATTGAGAAGATAAAAGCCTTGGAGAAATCTATTGAGGATTCGCAAAAGGAACTTAAATCAATCGAACAAAAAATAAAAGCTGTTGAGCAAGAAATGAGCAATAACAAAGTTCTTGAGAAAAATCTTAATGACTTTCTTCGAGTAAAAAGCTATTCTGAAATCGACTGGCAAAACGAAAACAAAGCAATTGAACAACTCAAAATAGAGAAGAAGGAATTGGAGACATCCAGCAATAAACTTCAGTCATTGCAGGGTCAGTTAGAGTTGATCCTGAAGAAAGTTGAACAAGAGGATGAATTAAGGCGAGATAAAACTGAAGAGGTTGGAAAGTTAAAAAACAATAAAGAAAGATATTCAAATGATTTGGAAACTAACCAGACGCTTGCCTCAACTTTTGCTTCAGAAGCAGATAGAAATCTCATCTATCAGTTAATTGATAAAAGGCTTTCGGATGTTGCGTTGACATTTAAGAATATCGAAAATGAGCAACGTGGTTTTGAAAGAAGACTTGCCGGTGAGGATGGTAGTGAAAAGAGTAAGCTGCTAAAAGAGCAAAACAGGTATAGAGATAGAATCATCGGAAAGATGAAAGACATTAAGGAGCATAGTAGAGCTGAGACCACTGAGCTTGCTGCCGAAATGGAAGCCTTACCCGAATACCTAAGAATGTTCGAAAGGGTTGCAAAAGACGACTTACCGCGTCACGAAAGAAGATTCAAAGATGAACTTAACAAAAACACAATTCAGAGCATTGCCATATTTAGCAGCAAACTTGAAAGCTATGAAAAGGATATTCAGGAAAAAATTGAGGAGATAAATAAACATCTAAAAGAAATTGAATATGACTCCGGGATTGGAACATATATCAAAATCTTAACAGACCCAACCCATGACCAGCAAATCAGGACATTCAAGGAAGACTTAAAAAACTGCTTTACCCATAGCTTTGGAGACATAGATACTCTATACACCGAAGAAAAATATAACCAGGTCAAGAAAATATTGGATCGGTTTAATAGTGCACAGACAATTGATACTGAATGGACAAATAAAGTTATTGATGTACGCCAGTGGTTCGATTTTAATGCAAGTGAACGCTTTGTGGCTAATGACACTGAGAAAGAGTTCTTTCCGGGTTCTTCAGGTAAGTCAGGAGGCCAAAAGGAAAAATTGGCGTATACAATCCTGGCAAGCGCACTGGCCTTCCAGTTTGGGCTTATATCTGGAGAGAGTAAGTCCGGGTCATTCCGTTTTGTTGTGATTGATGAAGCTTTCGGGCGTGGCTCAGATGAAAGTACCCGCTACGGACTTGAATTATTTAGGAAGCTAAATCTTCAATTATTAATTGTCACACCTCTGCAAAAGATCAACATTATCGAAAACTACGTGAATACCGTTCACTTCGTTTCTAATAAGGACGGTAACAACTCACAAGTAAGGAATCTCACCTACACGGAGTATCTCCAGGAGAAAGTGAAACGTCAACTACAATCACTTTCATGATTACCCCTGATGAAATAAAGACTACAGCCCTAAAATGGTGGCGCGAAGTTCTACAAAATGATATTACGCAAGAACCATTTTTCCCAAAATCATTCAATCGGATTGGCAAAATTAAACCTGGGGAAACAATAAATAACTTTGAACAGATACAAGGTAGTCTTAGTGTTCTCAGACAAAATAGTAAAGAGAAAATAGGATATGGCTATGATGTTATTTGGAATGAAACTAACAATCAAAAAATTGGAAGAAACCTCTTTCCATCAAGAATAACTATAGCTTCCCAAGCTGATTATCTAAAACTACTGAAAAAAGAGAGGGAGTTTAAAGTATTTAAGTTCTGGAGTTTAAAAATATTAGAAGAATTTCCAGAGCTTAAAGCATGGATGTTGTCTTCTCCCGAAGTAATTATTGAGCAGGGCGATGAATGGACAGATTTATTAAAGGTTTGTAGATACTTTAAAAATAACCCAAAGCCTAATCTTTTTGTCCGACAACTCCCCATTGAGGTACATACCAAGTTTATTGAGCAAAAAGAAACAGTCATAGCTGCGTTGTTAGAATTTATTATTCCTAATGCTCTAAATTCAAATGAAAAGAATTTTTTGCAGAGGTATAACCTCAGGTATGATGAACCAATAATTCGTATTAGATTTTTAGATCCGGCAAAGGATTTTAATGGTCAGGCTGATATTAGCTTACCAATTTCCAGATTCAAAAAGCTTTTCTTGAATTATTCAAGAGTATTAATTGCAGAGAATAAGATGAATTTTCTTGCACTACCGGATTTAGCGAATACTATTGCCATTTGGAGTGGTGGTGGGTACTATGTAAGATACTTGGCTGGTATTAACTGGCTCGATGGAAAAGATATTTTTTACTGGGGAGACATAGATACTCATGGCTTCCACATCCTTAATCAAGCGAGAGGCTATTACAAACAAGTGAAAAGCATTATGATGGATTTTGAAACATTAAATAAATTCAAAGAGTATTCTTGCATTGGTAGCTCAACAAATAACCTTCAACTTGATTTTTTAAACAAGGAAGAATCGGAACTGTACTCGTATCTGAAACAAAATAACCTGAGGCTTGAACAGGAGAAAATATCAAATTCTTATGCCAATGAGTGCTTAATGAATGTTATAAATGATACTACTAAGTGAATAGGTTTACCATCTCTTCAGCGTTGAATGGATTTCTTGGGCTCGTTTAAACAATTTCCAGCTAGCTCTCATAGATACCTCCAAAGCCCATCAAGGAAGGCAGCTTCAGCCCTTTAAAGCAGCTAAAACCTGCCAAATTCACGGTTTTCACCCACAATGACAGGCCCCAGCCGATACAAAAGCTTCAAATCCTCGATGAATCTGGTTCGACATTCTGACCATCGGGGGTACTGAAGCTTTCAGAAAAGTCTGGAGGCTTTTTTATTTTCTTCTTATTACAATCCCGGAAGACGCGTCTCGTCGCATTACGGGATATCTTCGGATGTTTGGGTTCCCTGCCCTGAAGACTTTCGGGGGATTCCCGCCTTTGGTACAAGGCCTTCAGAACTGGGGGCTTTTTTTATTATGAGTTTTTCTTGTTGATGTTCTATTAGGCGCATTTATCCGCCGAAGCTTTAGCGTAGGCGGACGACTCAAAACCTGCCTGCCGGCAGGCAGGTCGTGTATCTTCGGATGTGCGGGTTCCCTGCCCCGAACACTTTCGGGGGATTCCCGCCTTTGGTACTATATTTACTTAGTGGCTGCTATCCATACCTTGTAGCTATCACCCGGCTTAAGATTCCCCACAGCGTAATATGGTATTGCTGTAAAAGTCACCTTGGTGGAACTATTCACTATAGCTTGGCCGGTAATAACGTTTACCCCATTTAATAAACTGGCATTGTGTTTTATTTCCATCGGAACAGTGGTGTTTATCTCCATTGTGCTCAGGCCATCATTGAAATTTTTCTCGAAGCAATAGACTAAAGGTCCTGAAGCAATAGCTGCCAAACCGTTTAAATCCGTAACGTTATTATTGGCACGAACTACGCGAGGCTGAATAGGTAAAGATAGTTCTACCTTATCACCTTTGTTCCATCGACGTTTGATCGAAACATAACCTTCAGCAGGCGCGACCGTTATTGGAGATCCGTTTACGGTTAATTTTACATCCGCTTTGAAATTTGTCTGGTATAGACCAAATGGATTTTCTAACCCCATAGCCCAGCCAGGTATACGTATTTTAATTACAAATTCATCTTCAACGTCAGGGTTAACCGTCAGTCTGGTGTTACCACTCCAGGGATAATTAGTTTCTTGTACTAACTCTATGCGATTTTTTTCATTCAAATGAATCTCTGCTTTGCTACCAATGAACAGGTTAACAGCAATACCGTCAGCATTAGACGCATAAATAAAATCAGGAACAGCCGAGACCATCTTTAGAAACATGGGTGGACAACAGGGGCAATCATGCCAATTCCAACGATGGTGATGTTCGGCAACCAGGGGGTTTTGATACGTATAATTGTCTCCCGTTAATGAAATTCCGGTCAGCACATTATTATAAAGAACTCTCTCAAACTCATCCATGTATTTACCATTTCTTGTGAGTTGATTCATTCGCTGGCTAAAAAAACCAGCACCAACAGCTGCACAAGTCTCCAGGTAGGAATCATTTGGCAAATAATAATTAGAACCAAATTTCTCATCGCGCGCAATGGCACCAACCCCACCCGTAATAAACATACGTTTCCCTATCATGTTATCCCATAGATCATTTGCGCTCTGTATGTAGCGCGAATCCTTGTTTTCAATTGCAGCGGTTGTTAAACCAGTAGCCAACAAGGTGGCACGGACCGCATGCCCTTCAATGGTCTTTTGTTGAAATACGGGAATAGAGTCCTGTGCATAATCTCCCCACGTTGGCCTGCTATGATTTCCATATTTCGTATCGGCGTATTTATTCTCCCTAATCCACTGTTCCGCTTTCTTATCTCCCCATTGTCTCCAAAAAGGCAACCCAACATGATCTCCCCTTCCTTCGATCCAAAACTCCGCTAATTCAAAATACTCATTTTCATTAACCGGGACTTCAATTTTTGTTTTTAGATTGGGCTCATCTCTAAATAATTGATAAAGTTTTATCAATGCTTCTTCGGGACCGGAGTGAGCGGGTACCACATTTTTTTTAGGAGAAGGACCCATATCCTTGTACATGAAGTTGGCAAACTTAGCAGCCACATTAAGTAACTTGGTTTTTCCAGTTGCCTTGTAATAATGAACGCCGGCCTCCACGAGCATTCCCGCATTGTAAACATCATGCTGCCAGCGCAACATTCCACCATTAAAACCCCATCGGTGGTCAGGTTCCATAAGCTGTGTATAGGTATTTAAATATCCATCCGGATCTGAGGCCTGAGCTGCAGCAATGCGATCTATGTAACCATCCACGCGCTGTTCCAGTTGCGCATCACGTTTATGGGCCAAAAGATCTGCTGTTCCACGAATAGTTTCATAAATAAGTCCATCATACCAGGGTGGTCCATGATGTTTACCAATCCCTGTTTTGCCCTGAGCAACAAGATCAAAGTTCGTAAAGGCATTTCTTGTTTCACCCATTACCTTGAAATCCCTTTCCAGGTATTCGCCTTCAGGTGTATAATCACCCTCAAACTTGTCAAACACATCGTTAACAGTTTTAGATTGCCAAAGTTCGAACTTTGGGCTCCAAAAGGCATCATTGACCTCTACTTTCGCTAATTTATAATAGGTGCTATCGCCCCCTGCGTTTTGGTCTTCCCATGAAGTGTTTTTGCAACCCCAGAAAATAATTGCAAAAATCAATACTGCTAAACCAGTCAGTCTTTTCATTTTCAGATATTTCATAAACTGCATTAATATTTCAAGTATAAATAAGCCTGCAAGCCATTTCTAATTGATAATTGCATTAATTATTCGCAACAGTTTTCAGATCACTAAATTCTCAAATATTAAAGAGAAACCCAGGCTTACAATCTGACCCGTATACTGCACAGTATGGCTGTAAGATACTATCACGTCTAGATAATACGAGTCTTTCTCCTTTAATTTATTCGGTATTCATCGATGTTGTCTTTTTTCAATACCATCAACAAGAAAAAAATAGTCTCCCACAGGAATTGGCGAGTCATTTCCAAACCCAGCAAGCTTTTTTGTTTTCTTCCTATTACAATCCCGGTAGACGCGCCCGTCGCGTGACGGGATATTCTCGGATGTGCGGGTTCTCTTTCCCGACATTGTCGGGGGTTCTCGTCCCGACTTGGTATACGAAGGCTTTCAGAAAAACCTGAGGGCTTTTTTTATTTCAACACCTCATCATAATCATTTACTACCATAGACGCACGCGCTGATCCGGATCGTGTGCCTTTAACCCGGGATTCTTTCTGTGAAATGCATAAGTGTTTTGTTTCCGGACGATCAGATCCTTAGACCGCACATCTATAAACGTCTTCTATCGCCATGTGGTATTATATTCCTGTTTTATCAACGGCCTCATATTTGCTAACGTCTTTACAAAGCATCATCCATGAACACCAGAACCCTCTTTCTCCTTATCAGCATTTTCTTCAACAGCCTCGCGCAACTTACAGCACAACCCTCTGAAAAACCTATCAACATTAAAGTGCTTATCGACAGCATGGACCAGGCATTATACAGAACTTACATTTTTCCGGAGAAATCGAAAATAATGGCAGCGCATCTGAAAAGCCAACTAAAGAAAGGCGCCTATAAATCCATCACAGACCCTAAGCAGCTTGCGGAAAAGTTGGAACAGGATATGCAAAGCGTTCACCATGATGGTCACCTGCGCGTACACTATGACCCCGATTTTGCTCAGATGCTTTCGCAGCCAGGACCACCTCTCCCCGAACGTGTCGATAGCATGGCACTGCGAAGGGAAAGATCCGAGAATTTTGGTTTTAAAAAAGTCGAGATACTCAATGGCAACATTGGATATGCTCAGTTCTCCGGCTTCAGCGGGATGATACAGGAAGCGAAGCCCGTCATCAGCGCAGCATTCAGGTTCCTTTCTAATACGGATGCCATCATCATCGACGTGAGAAAGAACGGTGGAGGAAGTCCTCATATGGTAAAACATATCTCCAGTTATTTTGTATCCGAGCGAACGCGACTCAATGACATCTACGATCGAAGAGTAGACAAAACCATGGAGTTTTGGGCAGATCCTGATGAAGCTGAGAACATGAAATTATCTATGCCTGTCTACATACTCACCAGCAAACAAACTTTTTCGGCAGCAGAAGATTTTACCTATGCCATGCAAGTAAACAAACGTGCAGTGATCGTGGGTGATACTACAGGTGGAGGAGCACATCCCACCGGTCCTGTGTACATCGGTCAGAACTTCGTGGTCGACATTCCTTTTGCAAGGTCTATCAACCACATCACGAAAACCGACTGGGAGGGAACAGGGGTCCTTCCCGATGTAGCGGTCTCAGCGGAGAATGCACTTGTGAAAGCACAGGAACTGATTCTTACCGCGCGGCTTGCAAGCTCCAAAAATGACGGACAAAAACTTGTGGCACAATGGCTCCTGGATGCGCTCCATGCACGAGAAGAATATGACAGCACACTGAATGCAGCAGTGCTTAATACCTACGAAGGCGAGTACGGAAGATTCAGTGTGTTTGTTAAAGACGATGTACTCTTTTTGAATGATTTTATAGGCCGCACGTTCCGGCTTAAACCCATTAAGCAAAATCATTTTCTAGGTGACGACTGGTTTCAGGTCGAGTTTATTTCCAGTGATGGGAAGATCGCAAAGATGAGAATGATTGGCAGACCGGGATGGGTAGAGGTGATGGACAGGAAGCGATAATGGATTCTTGATGCCGGCAAATATTCCCCATTTATAGGGGGGATGTCCCCTATTTTAAGAATCAGGATAGCGATAAGATTACCGCGAAAACATCAGAAAATCTGGGAGCTTTTCTTCTTTACCCTATAAAAAAAAGTTTTTTGAATTCCTATTTTATCAGTCAATAAATTGTGAAATCCTGCTCAGCGCCAACATTTTATCTCAAAACCGCGTCTCTTTTTTTAGAAAATAATCATAAACTACATAAACTCTATTGCATCCATAGGGAATAAGTATATCTTTACGTACTTTTAACAAAAACTGCCGTGAGCGATTCCCATACCAGAAGTATTATTAAAGGCGTGACCTGGAGAGCCCTTGGCACCATGGACACAATATTTTTATCCTTTATTGTTACCGGAAGTATCGGTGATTCGTTAAAAATCGGATTTACAGAAGTAATCACTAAAATTATACTTTATTATTTGCACGAGCGGGTTTGGAATATGATACCGCTGGGCAGAATCCAAAGCAAGGGCCCTACGCATGGAAGAAGCCTTTTTAAAGGGGTGACTTGGCGTGCTGTTGGTACACTGGATACTATGTTTGTAGCTTTCATCATAACCGGTAAGCCAATCAGTGCATTAAAAATCGGTGGCTTTGAAGTATTCACCAAGATTGGACTATTCTATATCCACGAGCGCATCTGGAGTAAAATTAAATGGGGCCGGATCGTCCATGAAGTACCGGTCATACAGCCGTCCCTGCAAGTGGAGACCTTACCTAAGACAACGAGTTTTGAGGATCAGAACAAACCTGAGGAAGTACCATTATTTTCAAGCCCTTCTAAAATTAAAGCATAGGTTTAGTTGACACCTGCTGGACTTACAGCATCGAAGCTGCTATCATGCCAGGTCGCCCGTTTGGTAACCAAGCATGATGCCCACGAATACCTCCTGTTTTGTGAGCCTGCCACCGTTCAAGCGATTGTTGCTCAATACCGGTATCGCCAGCACTGAATAGAAACAAGAAATTCTTTAGATTGTTTTTTGACTTTACAGGTTCAAGAAATTATTACGCCCTTATTTCTTCTTTGGAAAACCAGGATTGCTTTTTACTTCTTCAATCTGGAGGGTGTGCCGTTTAGTATGTCCGGCCATGAATAAGAATAGCTGGTATGAGTCTACAGTTCCCAGGGCTTCGACCGGAAATGTGAAGAAATGATTTCGCAAATCGTCAGAAGTCGTTTTAACGTACTTGATATTGCCTTCGCGTTTTGCCACGAATTCGTTGACGGAACCTTCAAGGGACCCGAATTTTCCCGTAGGCTCAAAAGCTTCCTGTGTCTTGACTTTATAGGTTCTGTCAGTAATGGCATTAAAAACACCTTCATCCGAAAGTTTAACCTCACTTCTCTTTGCCGGATTTGCTTCTCCCTTTAATGTGCCCTGGATCATCCCAAACAGATTGGTTTCTGCTATGGCAATGTGCTCCACGCACTCTGCAACTGACCAGGATTCAGGACTGCTCTTATAATTTAGCTGCTCTTGTGTAAGCCCTTTAATACTTTTCAATAGGCCTTGCTTTGTGCTCTTTAAATAGTCGATCGCAAATTTGCGCTCTGCACTCGTAAGCTCGGGTGCAATAGCCCTGAAATTCATCAATAGCAGGGCAGGAATGAAAAGAATAAGTCTCATAGTTTTCATAAACGATTGGTTTAATAGTTCAGAATTTTACATAATGCTGGTGCTTCGGCTCTTGCGTTCTTAAATAAAAGCCGTTGAGTGATTTGTTCTTGCCGTAGCATCTAAATTTAGCTTAAATAACCCGTACTGCATTAAAGACGAACGGCCTCCCTGCAAAGGGACATTTTTCAGGGAAAATTTAAAAAAAATTACAGAATCGCTGAACATGTAACAAATTTTTGGTCTGTTTGGAAATTATTAGTAGTCCATGCTCCGACAGAGGTATTAAAAAATTCATTCTGGTCTCAGATCCTATGTGGAAAACACATTAACTTTTACCTATGGCATACCATGACTAGCCGACCGTATTCGCGACCGCCTTGCCGACCTTCCCAACGTGGAAGAAAAGTTTATGTTCGGTGGTGTGTGTTTCATGCTCAAGGGAAAAATGTGCATTGGCGTTGTAAAAGATGAAATGATGTGCCGCATTGACCCCGATATTTATGAAACTGCCCTCGAAAAAAATGGTTGTCGCGAAATGATTTTTACGGGCAAACCCATGAGAGGATATGTATTCATAAGCGAGGAAGGAATGAAAACCAAAAAGGATTTTGACTACTGGATAGGTCTATGTTTGGACTTTAACAATAAAGCGAAAGCATCCAAAAAGAAAAAGTGAATTAAGAAGCTTCAAATTGTTGACTATTATTTATACAATTCCCCGTTTTCTCATCGCCTCGCATGTTTTGTGGTCTGGGAATAGGCAATGCAATATTCATTTCGGAATACAACGTCGCGTGTTCTCACCAGCAAGCGCGCTGGGCTAGAGGATCTTCGCCGCCTAGGTTTGCTGGTGAATAACGGGTATTCAGAAATTCAAAAAGTCTGAGGTCACAATTCGTAAAATTATGTAGTAACTTTAAAGTGACCTTTAAATTTTACGCCTATGAAAAGGTTAATCAATGACCTGATAGAAGAGCACCAACCCGGATGCAGCCTCGAACAACCTTTTTATACCGATCCGGATATTTTCGCGCTGGAATGGGAGTATATCTGGAGACGCTACTGGTTGTTTGCCGGAACGACGGCAGAAATCCCCAAACCCGGAGACTATTTTACCTATACGGTTCAGAAAGATTCCATCATCATCATTCGCGGAGATAGAGGTGAGGTGTATGCCCATTATAATACCTGCAGGCACCGGGGATCTCTAATTTGTTTGGAAGAGCGGGGGCATGCTCCTAAATTAATGTGTCCCTATCATCAGTGGGTTTACAACAAAGACGGATCACTTTTAAAGGCCCGGTTAATGCCTGAAGATTTTGACACGGCCTCACACGGCCTTCATCCGGTCCACGTCCGGGTAGCCAATGGATTTATTTTTATTTCACTCGAACAAAATCCCCCCGATTTTACGAAAGTACTAAAGGATTTCGATCCATTTCTCAGGCCCTATCAAATTGATCGCGCCAAAGTGGCTTTCAAAAAACAGTATACCCTGCGCACGAACTGGAAACTTATTGCAGAAAACTTCCGGGAATGTTATCACTGCGGCCCTGCACATCCTGAATATTGCAGTGCCGTAATTGGCGCCAACCTGAGAGAGTCCGCCGATGAAGAACTCGCCGCGCGAACCGTAGTATGGCAACAGAAAGGCCTCGCCACGAAAGGAATTGATTTTGAAAAAGATTCATTTCACTTTGCCATCCGATATCCGTTGAGGCCCGGCGTTCAAAGTTATAGTCTCGATGGCAAGGCCGTTGCTATCCCAATCGGTGACCACCAGGATTTTGATTCCGGAGTGCTGGGACTGGTGGTATATCCAAATTTCTGGATGGATGCCGTGAGCGATTACATGTGGACGATGAGAGTCACCGCGGTAAGTCCTTCAAAAACAATCGTCGATTTAACCTGGCTTGTGGATGGCGAAGCAGCGGAAGGAAAGGAGTACGAGGTTGAACGCCTTACAGCGTTTTGGAAAATAACCGGTGAACAGGATTGGAAACTCTGTGAAAATAATTTCCAGGGGATTGAATCCAGTCACTATAAGCCGGGTCCTTACGCACCGGTAGAAATGGACGTTGCAAAATTTGTTGACTGGTATCTGGAGAGGCTGCGGGAGGGCATTAACGAAAGTGTGTCAGCTTAGACGCTGGTGGTTTGTAATACCAGCTTTTTGTTTTTCAAAAACAGCCAAATCATGATACCCACTACGGCGACGATACAGGCATTCAACAAAAAAATCTGAGAAATTTTCAAATGCATATCATATAAGTAACCTGTCCAGAAATTACCAACAATCGCTCCTACCCCAAAATAAGCAGCATACAGTAGGGACTGCCCTGTAGCTCTCCAGTCTTCCCTGACCAGCATATTGACACACTCTACACATACGACCCAAAATAAAGACCATGATATACCATGCAACACTTCAATAAAAACGGCTGCCTGGGGATTTTTAATGGCACTATAAAGACATAGCCGAATTGCTGTGGCTAAGACGGTTATCAGTAACGTGGTCTTGATACCTAACCTGTTAATTATTTTCGCGGAAAAATAGAACATGGGCAACTCGCACAACCCCTGAAACGAAATTCCATAGCCTACCAGCGATGCCGACGCCCCGTTTTCTTTCATGTAAAGGGAATAGAAGTTCCAGATCGTTGTGGCTCCGGTAGAAATCAGGAAAACAGCTATAAGTAAAAAAATAAGGACCTTGTTACCAAATACTTCCCGAATGTTTTTGAATGACTGGCCATTGGCAGGTTCGTTGCTTTCCGCCTCTTCCTGCAAGTAAAAGGAAAAAACAAACGTCATCAGCATACTGATGGCGGAGAAAGCAAAAATAACGGTTGTGCTGATCGCATCGATATAATGGCCAACAACGATCCCGGTAAATGCCCAGCCTGCCGCGCCTGCAATGCGCAACGTACCATACGAAAATGAAGGATCTTTTTTAGCGAGCTTTAAGGAAAGACTATCCAGCACAGGCTGCAGCGTATTATAAAAAAGAGACATGAATATGGTGACGATAAACAAATAAACGAAGCCTCCTTCAAAGAGGTAGAAAACATAGCTGGACGATGCCAGCAAGGATGACCACATCAGGCATTTTTTATAGCCTATTTTATCTGCCAGCATTCCATAAAAAGGTTGGACCAGGAACATCATCACCGGAGCAACGCTTAAAATAATGCCAATCCGAAGACCCGATAATCCATGGTCTTTCAGATAATCTGCAAAAATGGGAAGCCACGATGCCGTACAGCAAAAAACCAGAAAGTAAAGTATCCTCAGCCTGTTGCCTTCACTGATTCTCATGGATTAGCCCTTATGTGTTTTATTTTCTTCGAGGAAATATACAATATCCCGTAATTGCGGACTTAGCCCCCTTTTTACATAATATCCAGATACTGCGTTGGCAAAAATAAGACACGATTCTAATTCCAATCCCAGCAACTGAGCAGCATTAAACCCGGCGTTAAAATTATCGCCAGCACCTGTCGATAGTTTGGGATTACTAATAAAAAAGCTATTGCTGATGAAGCTATCATGCCGGTTGATAGCCACGGCCTCTTTGGAAGAATGAAGCAATAATGTTTCTATCGAAAGCTTCTTGAAAATCCTTTCTCCCAATTGGCCCAACTCCTCCCCACCTGTCTTCCCAAACAAGGCCTGATGGATCCACCTCGCCTCATTTTTATTTAAGCCCAGCGTCACTTTTGTATATTTTGCAAATTCACTTAACAATTGTAGTGCCTCGGAAATAGCAGCATTACTTCTTTTTGAACAATCTGACAAATCAAAAAAAGATAGTTGCTGAGCGCCAGCGCTTGAATAATGAGGAAAAACATCCCGTAATAGTCCTCTCCAGATATTGCTGGAACTGTCTATTTCACTCCAGTTAACCATACACAACAGGTCACTTTCCCGATAAAGACCTATAAGGACGTCCAGTCCAATGATATTTTTTATGCCCTCCCATTCTATG
>Ga0184629_10000193_pt1 | contig 27005 bp, 19 predicted proteins | sample PLM4_32_b1_FD_133158 | JGI IMG/M metagenome (GOLD analysis project Ga0184629, IMG submission 133158) | Groundwater sediment microbial communities from an aquifer in East River, Colorado, USA - PLM4_32_b1 | ecosystem: Environmental > Terrestrial > Soil > Riparian zone | place: USA: East River...
ATTGATGAAATCAATAAAGTAAAGAACGAGGGATTTAAAGAAAAGGAACTGAAAGACATGAAGGAGTCCTATCTAACGGGACACTTTCTGAAATTAGAAACGAATGATTCACAAACCATGTCCCTTGGCCTTTCAGAAGTAGCCGGCGATTGGCGGAAAACCCAAAGCTTTATGGCGGAGGTCGATAAAGCGACTATAAATGATCTTAACACAGTATTCAACAAATATTCATCTTCTATCAATTGGACTTATCTCGGTAAAGAAAGTGCCGTGAGTAAAGAAGACTTCAAGCAACCGCAGATGTTGCCTGCAAATGAGAAGGTGTTGCCTAAGAAATAGAATTTAACAAACTAACGTTGGAGATTCGCCTTTGCGAGGTTGCTTACTTACGAACTAATCCCGATAGCTATCGGGAGCAACCGTGCCAAACCCCCGTACTGTCTTGTCCTGCGTGCACATCATTAACAATTTTCCGTGTCCAACGGTGTTTAACTTACAATGACGTCGGAGATCCGTCATTGTAAGGTTGTTTACTCACGAAGTGAGTAAAGGCAACCGTGGCAATCCCCATACTACAACGTCCACACTTCGTAGTCTGGGGATTGCCTGCCTACCGGCAGGCAGGCTTCAGTCGTACTCCTCACTACGCTCGGAGACTCTTTCGCAATGACGTGGTTATAACGTCATTACCATTTTTTCCGTCCCACGGTGTTTAACTCGCAAAGACGATGTCATCGAAGGAAATATTTTTCAATCGCCACGGCTACGCCATCCTCTCTCCCATTTAGCGTAACTTCTCTGGCTACTGCCTTTACTTCGGGTATGGCATTGCCTACGGCAATCCCAATGCCAACAGCTTGTATCATGTCGATGTCGTTATAGTTGTCGCCAAACGCCATGACTTGTGAAAGATCGACCTTAAACCTTTTCTCCATGACAAGCTTTAGTGCCGAAGCTTTTGAAATAATTTTTGGAGAGATCTCCAAATAAGTGGACTTAGACTGGTAAACATGAATTTCATTGAAAAACATAGTCTGCAACTTAGAGTACATTCCTTCAATCTCAAGTTCAGGCCCCATACACATGACTTTATGTGCACCCGATTTTGCGGCATCCCACTTCTCCATAACATCGTTGAAAGTCATAATTGTAGGAGAAACCTTTGTAATTCGTTCTTCTCGTTCAGTCCATTGATCGAGCGAAGGTGCATACCATTCGTCTTTAGCAAACAAGCTGACATGAAGATTCGTCCCTTTCGCTAACATAATAATGGTAGAACAAATTGACAATGGAATTTGTACCGAGTCCAAAACTACGGGAGAAGGTGAGTCACCCTCAAAATAAATAACATAACCTCCATTGAAGCAGATCATCGGATGATCTGCTATACCCAGTTGGTTCTGTAAATGACGCATTGCACCGGGCATTCGCGAAGAAGCCAGGATTACCGGCACTCTATACCTTATGCGACCAATTGCCGCTATTGTTCTGGGTGATAACTCCCTGCGGCTATCCAGCAAGGTTCCATCAATATCAGTACATACGGCACGGATTTTCATGACTATAGATTCATGGTGTATTGATTTCGAAAAATACAAAATGCTTCTTATGCATTACCATTAATTCAAATCTTAAGTGACGCACACCTAAAAAAAATACAGTGCTTTACGGTATGCTATTGGCACAACTTAGGGTCGTGCAGCTCGTATATTAAGTCAGTTGTAAAGTAGTCACAGATAAAAGTTGATTCGTATGAAAAAAAACATTTTAACTCTGCTCTTCATTTCTGCTCTAAGTACTTCGCTCCTGGCTCAGCCGGTGAAGAAGACCGAAAAAATAAAGGAAGAAGAAGTTCCAGCGGCTATTCGCGCAGCTTTTGCCCATGATTTCGGTAAGATTCCCGAAGATGGTACCTGGACAGTCAATTTTGTTGTTGTGAATGATGGGGCGAAAACAATTGCAAAACCCACGTGGTACACCTATAGAAAAGGAAATAAACACGAAAAAATAGAAGTACGCTACTCGCCCGACGGTAAACTTGAATTGGTTAAGGGTCTGGAGAAGGTAAATGATAACACATAGGTCGTTATCTGTTATACCTACTTTGTCGACTTAAATTCTATGCTTTAACATTCCGTAGCTAATGCCGATAGTATCGTTCAACAGAACTTTGTCTTGGCGGCATTTCATAGCCCCGCTCCCGGGCCGCCCCGATACCAATCGGGGCATGTTCCATCAGGGCTGCACCCAATCCGCGCATACCCCTTCCAGACCAAAGATTGGCTGAGGCCCTGCTGAAACATGCTGGAGTGTGTGATTATTACAACATGATTTTATCTCCTAGACACAAAGTTGACAAAGTAGGGTTATCCGTTAATCGGGGGTGTGGGAAGGGGTGTGCGCTTGCGCCGCGACGAAGGATGCATGGAATGGATGTGAGTGTATACATATGAACATTGACCATTGTTAATACATCATAGCTCATTGTGAATCTACTCTTTTGCTTGAAATTCCTTGATCATAAAATAGGGTTCCTTGATGCGTCCGAGCAACGTAATTTCCTTGCCCACCAGAGCATGAAGTTTTTCATCGTAAAATGGATTACCTCCCATGCGCCTCAGTACAAAAGTACCTTTGTCTGTTACAAGGCATACGGCATCGTGCTCGCTCTTTGATCCTTCACCAAATTTTTTAAGCATAACCTTTCCTGTCAGTTCGGTTTCAACTTGCGGCTCTTCCTTTTTTGATGATTTACTCATATACACTTCTCAACGTATTACTTTTGCCGATCGCTTTTAACCTTTAATTCGTTTGAGCGACTTTTTCCTTTCACAAAGATAACGTATTTTGTGCCTGGTGACGGCAATTGTGCTGGCGTTGACGGACTTAGTGATAATGCATTTATAGGATTCCTCCGGTTTTTCTATACCGTTTGTACAATAGCCTAAAAATAATCATACCGATTATAAAAATTACTGATCAATTGACGTTTTTTAAAGCCTCTCTAAGAATATAAGATCATGAAAGTTTCCATGCCCGGAAGGGATTTTTTAATGATTATTGGAGGAACAGCTCACTGCAAACCGGAATACACCGTTAGGTTTTTATCGCAATACCATTAAGAATTCATGATCTTTCTTTATTGAAGCTATTATGAACCTTGAAGAATTAGATAATAAATTATATACGCTTACAGATGACTTTGTTGATGATCTCAGAACGCTGAAAGGGGATATATTGATCCTTGGAGCCGGAGGAAAAATGGGGCCCAGTCTTAGCAAGCTTACAAAACTCGCTGTTGATGCTGCAGGAGTGAATAAAAGAGTTGTTGCCGTTTCACGCTTCAGTAATAAAGCAGCACAAAAAGAACTTGAGGATCTTGGAATCGAAATTATTGCTGCCGATCTGATGGATGATGATGCGTTACAACGTATCCCTGAGGCAGAAAATGTCATCTACATGGCCGGAACAAAGTTCGGCACTACCGGCAATGAGCACCTCACGTGGGCCATGAATGCTTACCTGCCGGGAAGGGTAGCCGAAAAATTCAAGCACTCTAAAATCGTTGCTTTTTCAACCGGAAATGTATATCCATTAACATCCATAGAATCAACGGGACCTTCAGAGGAACATCCAGTCGGCCCGGTGGGTGAGTATGCACAATCGTGTTTAGGGAGGGAACGTGTGTTTGAACATTTTTCACACCTGTATAATACTCCTGTTCTTATTTACCGATTAAATTATGCCATCGATCTGCGTTACGGAGTGTTATTGGAAATAGCAAAGGCAGTAAGAATTAAAAAACCTATTGATCTCTCCATGGGGTTTGTAAACATTATCTGGCAGGGCGACGCCAATCAAATTGCTATCCGAAGTTTGAAGTTGTGTTCCTCTCCGCCGAAAATATTGAACGTCACCGGAAGCCAGATCACCTCCGTGAAATGGCTTGCGAATGAATTCGGGAAACTATTCGGAATAAATCCGGTTTTTGAAAATAAAGAGCAGCCTACAGCGCTATTGAGCAATTCCGCCAGGATGGAGGAATTATTTCCGTTTAGGAAAGTATCTATAGATGAAATGATTTTGATGACTGCTGAATGGCTTAAACTTGGTGGACCCTTGTTAAATAAACCGACACATTTCCAGGAACGTACAGGCAAATTTTAATAAACATGCAGACATGAGTAATTCATTGCCAACTTCTATCAAAGAATTATTACTAAAGGGCACAGTAATCCCAGCCCACCCATTGGCCCTGGATACAAAGAGAAAACTGGATGAAAAACGTCAGCGGGCGCTTACGCGCTACTACATTGATGCTGGCGCCGGAGGTATTGCGGTGGGTGTTCACACGACACAATTCGAAATCCGGTTGCCTCATTATAATTTATATGAGGTTGTTCTGCGCATCGCCGCCGCGGAAGTTGAGAAAGCAAAACTTAAAAGACCATTTATTAAGGTAGCCGGAATTGTAGGTCCTATTGCGCAGGCCGTGAATGAAGCTGAACTCGCACGCGCGTTAAATTACGATCTCGGATTACTCAGCAACGGCGGACTTTCAAATCAAACTGAAAATGCATTGATCGAACGCGCCCAGCGGGTATCAGAAGTCATTCCTGTTTTTGGTTTTTACCTTCAACCTGCTGTGGGGGGAAGAGAATTAAGTTTTGATTTCTGGAGCAGATTTGCAGCCATCAAAAATGTTCATGCTATTAAGGTAGCAGCCTTCAACCGGTATCAAACACTCGATGTTGTGCGGGCTGTGTGTCAATCGGAAAGGGCAGACGAAATCGCGCTTTACACAGGGAACGACGATAATATTGTAGGTGACTTGCTCACACCCTATCACTTTGAGTGGAATGGAAAAACAATCGAGAAAAATTTTGTTGGAGGCTTGTTAGGACATTGGGCATTTTGGACAAAAAGAGCCGTAGAACTGCTGGATCAAATCAAAACCATTGATCCCAAAGATGTGCGTGCTATGCTGACAAAAGGAATTGAGGTCACTGATGTAAACGCAGCGGTTTTTGATCCTTCCCACCAATATCATGGTTGTATATCCGGGATAAATGAAATATTGAGAAGACAAGGGTTGCTGAAAACCAACCTCTGCTTAAGTGAAAAAGAAACATTGTCACCCGGCCAGGCAGCTGAAATAGACAGGGTTTGTAATGCCTATAAACACTTGCACGACGATCAGTTCATTGAGGATAATTTGAAGCATTGGTTATCCTAAGGATGGTTAAGGATCTCCTCCCTTACGCTTCTCGCCACACAGGACGTGTGAGACATGTTGGCCCTCCACCACCTTTCAAACTAATTTCATCTCCTTCATATTCAAATACTGTGCTTCCTGCTTTTTCGAGGGCCAATTTTGTCTGAGCATTTCCGCGCACCATAATGCACTTTCTCGGAGCAACAGCGAGTGCATTGCAACCCATGGACTCAAATTCATCATCCGGTACTTCTACCAGCGTATAGCCGCGGTTTAATAATTCATTTCTGAAGACAATGGGCATTAAGGGAGAATATACTACAGCCAGATCATGATCAATGGGACTTAGAATAGACATGAGGTGAAAGACATCTGAAGGCCCCCTATAGTGGGGCAATGGAACGGTGATCACATTAATTCCCAGGGGATTCAGCAACGCCTTTAATTGACGAATGCCACCTTCATTCGTGCGATACGTATGCCCTACAGCAAGCGTCTTGCTATCCAACCAGGCAACATCACCACCCTCAATCGTTCCAGGGGAGTGTATGCCTCCCAAAATCTTAATGCCCAACTTGTCGAAAGTTTCTTTTTCTGCTTCCGGTTCATTCGCACGTGCTGGTTTGCCCATATTACAAAGGATCATACCGGCATCGGTAGCCAGCGCGGCATCGCGACAATAAATGGAATCCATAGTCACCGACTCATTCTGTGGAAAATAATAAACATCCGTCGTATTGTTTCTCAAAAGGTCCTCAAACTTTTTATACTCCTGCCTTGCTTTCCCCAGGTCTGGCTTACTTAAGAAGTTTAGCGCCTTCCATTCTTTGGAAATTGTTTCTTCATCAACAAACGCATCGCTCACACTTTTTATAAAAACAGATCTTATTTTCCCTACTTCTGATTGACACGTCATTTTCATAAACCTTGTGTTATATATAGTAATCCGCAAAAAAACAGTTTAATTACTTCAATGCCGCTCTTTGCGAGAACCTGGCTTACAGCAAACACTATTTAGTGATGCTCTACCCTTTTCATCCATACATAAAACGGAATGCCGCATAAGAGGCCGATAAAACCCCAATACACAGATTCCTGACCTGATCCCGCCACTGCCCATAAAGAATAACTAAAAGCGACTGCTGCCAGGATAATTTTAGTAATCAGCTCACGTCTCCAAAATTTTTGCTGGAGCATGATAAGGCCATAGGAGGCAGCTGAAAAAAGATAGGGCACTAAAACAATAGCCGTACTCAACAAGATCATAAACCTAAAGGTGTCAGTCAATCCCTTGGTGAAATTCATCATCATGAGTGCCGATATTAAAATGCTGGAGATCACAATGCCAATGGCGGGCATCCCCCTCTTGTTCTCTCGCTTGAAAATTTGAGGGAACATTTTGTCTCTTGAAGCAGCAAGTGGTATCTGTCCTTGAAGCAGTATCCATCCGTTGAGTGCCCCAAAAGTGGAAACGATAGCACCAACAGCCACCCAGTTGCGGGCATTATCACCCCAAATCAAGGCAGCCGCGTCGGCGAAAGGAGCATTCGAATGTTGAAGTTCATTTGGCGGAACCATTCCCATGACCGTAACGGAGCCAAGCACATACACTAAAATAGTGATTGAAGTGCCAATCATCGTTGCCCGTGGAATTGTCTTCTCTGGCTCCCGGATGTTTCCGGATGGAACTGTCGCACTCTCCAATCCCAAGAAAGCAAACAAGGTTAATGTCGCGGTTGCCGTAATCGCAGAGAAGGTTGATTCTCCACTCGTATTAAAGGGGCTGAAGTTATGAAGGTCTATATAAAACAGGCCCACAAAAGCAACCATGACCAGCGGTGTCAATTTCATGATGGTGGTGACCAATTGAACACGTCCTGCTGCCTTGATCCCCAGTGTATTCACCCAGGTAAGTAGCCATACGGTACACAGCCCGGTACCTACTGAATAGTAAGTATTAATTGCCAGTATTGGGAAAAAAACTGTTAAGTAACTGACGAAGGTTACCGCTATCGCGGCATTAGTGCACCATATCGAAATCCAATATCCCCATGCTACCATGTAGGCAGCGAAATCCCCTAAGCCTGCGCGTGTATAGGCGTAAGGTCCCCCTGGCACATTGGGGATCAACTTGCTGAGGTTGCTAAACAAAAGTGCTAATGCGATGGCCCCCACGGAAGACCCTATCCATCCGAGTAAGCTAATTCCGCCGTATGCAGCAAGCGTTGCCGGGAGTAAAAAAATGCCGGAGCCAATCATGTTTCCCACGACTAAGGCAGTACTTGTCCACAAACCAATTTTAGCGGCGGGTTTTGTTTCAGTCATCGGAACTCAATACTAAGCATTATTTTGAAAGAAATAATCCCACGAGTCAAATTCGGCTTAGGGTTCCAGGTTTATGCTTTGTTGGTTATGAATGCCACCTCAGAGGAATATTCACCATACTTTTCTATAGCCTGCTTCAATTCTATTTGTTTAGTCTCGATTAACAATTCCAGCATTTCAAGTTTTGCTTCACACACCTGAGCTTTGGATACCTTATGGGTGATATCATGATTATTTCTCAACGATGTTGCAATGGTAGCTGTTGCCGTAAATACAGCCGCTGCAATACACAAAATCTGCCATACCGGCAATTGAGGCTGAGTTACGGACTTAATACCATCAATGGCAGCTGTTCCACCAATGGCAGGGATTCCTGCCAGGGCAGTACCGGCAATACCACAAATAATAGCAACATTAATGAGTAGCCTGTTTCTGGGTTCCTGTCTTAGAATAAAATTCTGAACGCTCTTACGTTTCGAACTGATTTTGTCTATTATTTCTTCCATCGAAGTGTAGGTTGGTCTGATACGTTTTACAATTTTCGCTTTTGGCGACAAGCCTGGTTAAAGAACACATTGTATTCAACGATAACTTCATTGAATAATCATTTTTTCTCCTGGTTTAAGAATGTGATACTTGTCTTTCAACGGTTGAGACAAGCGAATCTTTACTTCGTCCGGGTAGCCTTTAGCCCAGAACCGACTGGATTCATCATATGCTACAGTGCTGTGGTGTTGCGGAAAAATGTAGTCCGGATCAAGTGTATTAATTAAAATCACAGAGCGATCAATGTACATGTTGTGTTCTGTGGGTGAAAAAAACAATACATTGACTTTTTTTAAGAAGAGGTGATCTTCCAGCAGGTAGGTATCGCCAGGTTGAAGAAACGTTTTGCCATTGATCGTGAGCAAGTATCCGCAATCCTGAAGATTTGCTTCGTAGAAAATTGCAAAGTTGGCATTGCCATGAATTGCCCTTATTGGATTTACTTTGATCCCCTTCAGTTCAAAAGGTTCCCTTGGTTTGGCAATGACAATCCTGTTATCAGGAATCTTAAGCTTGCGTGCCTCAGGAAGGCAACTCTCCGGCAAAACAAATATGCAAGAAGATTTTTCCAGCAATACACGGGAGGTGTACTCGTTGAAGTGGTCGCCATGGGCATGTGTCACAAAAGACACATCGATTTCAGTTGCTATTTCTTCCGGAGTAATCGGAGCCGGCGCAATACGATCACTGTTTTCCAAGTATAGATCCGTGGCGATTACCAAATCGCCGGATTTAACCAGCCAACTGTTATGCCCGGCCCACCAGACTGCAGTGCCATCCTTATGCATTCTGATCTCATTGATCATCCGGTCTTTCTGACCGTAGACCGGAGCATTCAAACACACCGGCAGGATAATGAACAGTATTCTTTTCATTGAAAAAAAGGTTGAATAGTGTGTGTTATTGATATTAAGTTTCGCCAATTCATGAAAATACCTAAAAAGCATTGAATTAAAAACGTGTCGCTTGTCAAGCAAAAAAATGGCTGAACCAGAAAGGGGATTATTCTGCTAACATATCATCTACCCTTACAAATTCATAATTCTCTGCGATTAAGTATTCTATCAATTCAGGTAATCGGGCATAAAACTTATCTGTCCGTTTAGCGTCCGTACCAATGTGCAAAAGCAAAATAAAACCATTAAGGCCGGCTGATAACTGTTTTATGGATTGCATAATTTCTTCACTGCTGCGATAGTTTTTCATATCTGGAGTAGTATAGTCTGCGGTGCTTTTTGTTCCAGGAGAAAAATTAATAAGGTGTAACCCTAATGCATTCGTCCAGCCGGAAATTGAATCGTTGTACCACTCGTATGGCGGAATAAAGAATTGGGCCTTATCCCGGGTAATCCTAAATTTTTTCATGGCTTCATAATTCACCAAAAGGTCTTTCTCGAATTCCTGGCGGTTTACCAATAAGCTGTCACGGTCGGTCCAGCTACAGTATAATAAATGCTTGTCTGAATGAGGACCAAGGTAGTGTTCCTGCTTCCTAAGTTTTTGGATTACCGCTTTGAAGGACGGGTTGCGGTAGAAATTCCCGGTGAGGAAAAAGGAAGCCTTGACCTTTTTTTTATCCAATGTGCTGGCAATGAATTCGCCACCTTCTCCAAAAGTGTCTCCCGTAAAGACAAGGGCAATTTGTCTTTTGGATAAATCTCCCCGGATTATAGCGCCATGATCATAGGTCAGCGCTTTTTTTTTTACTGTTTTCGATTCGCTTTCTTTGGCCGCTAATAAATAGATCAAATTTGCTGTTCCATCCATGGTTGGTTCATTCGTGACATAGTCCCCATAGTCATCATGATATACAACATAATTGCTTTGAAAATCTTTATACTCATCGCCTCGAACGATGCTTACGCCAAGCTGCTTTTTGTAAATACTGCCGTACACCGGTCCATCCACCAGGGCTCCCAGCGTCTGATAGCCATGTAAAAAATTAAGGGAAGAATGGGGGTCATCCGGATAATCTCCATTCGCAGGAAGCCCTACAATCATGCTTGTACCCCATGGATTACATCCGAGCAACCAGTCAAAGGTTGATTGTTCCAGTTCGGCATAGGTCTGGTCTCCACTAAGCTGCCTATACCAGAAACATTGTATAGCAAAAGCGGCTTGTAAATTATTACTGCACCAGATGAAGGGAACTCCCCGATAGAAAGCATTATGAATGCCCTTTTCCCAAACCAAGGCTATGCCTTGCCTGTAGAATTCTATCGTTTGTTTACGTATATCACCTTGAGCAGCCTTTGCTAATTCATAATGACCAACATTGATGAAAGGGTACCATTGATAATGGCTCGCAGTATCTTTTCCTAACCATGGTGTTTGCTTTTCCTGCTGTGCATATTCAAAAGAGGCCGTCAATAAGGACTTATCCCCCGTAATATTGTAAAGTTGAGCCGCGGCAAGTTCCATATCGTCTACCCAATTATCCTCTTCATAAAAGTAAGGTGACAAATAACAAGCCGTCTGCGTATTACCCGTTTTCTTCAGACCATATGCATACGAAGACGAGGCTCTGGTCTTTAAAAGATTTGCATACTCAGCCTGATTATTTTTGAATAACTGGTACCCCAAGGCAAACGCACTTGAAAACTTCCCGGCAGTGGAAGCTGTGCCTTTCGTTCTGTTCTTATAGTTGCCCAGGCCTTGAACCTCGCCTGTAAGAAAATAAATAGGGCGTTCAAGTCCTTTGCCGTAGCTGGCGGTGTCTTTGTTGGGTAATCGGAATCCCCTATGATCACGATCATCAGCTAATTGATTAAACATCCACTCGGGCTTCGGATGCATTTTAAGTAACCAATCCAAACCCCATCTAGCTTCATCAAAAACATCGGCGACCCCATTGCTTCCCTCCAATCCGTTAGCCAGATGTTTATCGGAGAAAACACGAGGAAAATCACGGTACGCCGCCAGCAAATGATATGTGGCATTAGCAGAGGTCATGGAGTACTGCAGGTAATCGGTAGCATCATGCCATCCCCCGCTCACATCAAGATGTGTACTGTCGGGCATAGGACCATCCATTGTATAACCATCATGGGTATGGCAGGAATCTTTTAAGTAAGGATTATAGCGACTACGCTGTTGACGCATGTATTGCAAACTAAAATCAGCGATGCCGCCATACACGTTATTGTCAATATCAAAGAAGGGTGATTCAGCGCTTCCTGCGCGCAAAAAATATTTTCCGGATTTTTGATATGTCGTAAAATTCAGGCGATACGATTGAACAAAAGGGCCATAGGCACCAAACGCTTTACCTGCAGCCGTTTCAAAAACAACTTTTTGCGTAGCAGCATCTACTAACTGAAAGGAGGAAAGAGATTCGTTCTCTTTTCCACACCAAACCGCAACTTTGATACCATCAGGCTTGTAGCCCATCAGATTAATTCTGATCCAGGCTGGAGTAGCGGCCTTATTGGACAAATAAAGGAAAGACAAAAGGACTACAAGGAGACATCTTTTCATTGAGGCAAGTAATTTTCAACGGAAGTAAATTAGCTGTTTACTCCCGATTGACAAAGCTTTACGCGCTTTCCGGATCCAGGAACCTTAGCCCCGCAGGTGTTAAGCCAAACCACCACCATCCCTTTCACGATTTGGCCATGCTAGGCAACCAAAAAAGATACTTCAAACTGAAACGTTGGAAGTTCAACAATTCAAACCTACCTGGACACTTAAATTTTTGGGCTTATAATACGGGAGTTGGTTTCTTGCGTTCCGTCATCTATCGAATACTTTTTTGAAAGTGCTGTCGTTTTCTTTTTCTTCCCCTGGCCAATAAAGGGAGTTATATGTTACAACATATTCATCGATTCTATGGCACAAATTTGACTGGAAAGATGGAAGTAATTTTAGTGAATAAGTTTAGTTAAAAGTCTTTGCCCTGTAAGGGAAAAGGTAACCAGGAAGGAAAGGAAATAAATTTTTAGTGGAGTTGGGGGGTAAACATTATAGAATTACTTTGCGCAAATAACATTTCTTAAGTTAACAAAAAGAGCAGAGAAATCGCTTAATTTTGTATGATGCAAATCGGGGGCAATGATGACCATGATCATGAAATAAAAGGGGTTATTTTCCGTTATTTGACAGCAATCCTAAGCTACTTTTTAAAAAAGTGACTTTTAAAAATAGTGACTTTACAAAAGAAATATAGAGGCCATAATTTTTTAGAATTTCGCAACTATTGTAGCTCACAAACCAAAAAAGAGAATAGAAAGGAAACATGGGAAATAATAAGCCCTTCGAAAGGGTTGAAACTAAATAGTGATAAAGCAGAAGAAATCAGATGATAGAAGATATTTATAAGAGAATTTGGGAGTTATCCCCCAACGTTAGAAGTAGCGATTCATATGCAGAATTAACCAGTTTGACGAAGGAACTAATTAGGCTGTATGATTTACAAGTCCGATTGAGTGATGATCCCTTTAGTCCAACCAGGCTAAGAAAGTTGAGTCTTCCTGTTGAGAAACTTAATCACGAATTAAAAAATAGTACCTGCCTTGTTACAGGCGGTTTGGGTTGCGTAGGTTCTACCCTTGTCAGTGAGTTGTTAAAATTCGACATCAAGCGTATTATCATTTTAGACCATAATAACCAGTCGGCCTATATCCCTGTTCCCAAAGTAACTTTTATTCCCTGTGATGTGCGTGAATTTCAATTCGTGCAGGAGATTTTTACCCAATATCGCCCTGATTTTGTTTTTCACACGGCTGCCCAGCGTGATCCCGGTTATGCTGAATCTCATATTTTTGAAACCGTAAGTACGAACGTAACCGGTACGTTAAATGTCGTTAAAGCGTGTGAACTTTCTGGAACAGTAAAACAATGTATCTTCTCATCCACGGGAAAATCCAGCAGATATTTTACGGAAGAGACGTATTCAGCGGCAAAAAAAATGTGTGAGTTTATATTGGATGCCTATGCCAGGCGTGGTAATGTTAAATACGCCATGGTGAGATTTACACATATTCTTGATAATAGCATCATGAATCAGCAATTAAGGGATGAAGCTAAAAACAATGATTTTGTTGCTGTTCATTGCCCCGGTAAATTTGTAACGGCGCAAAATGTAAAGGAGGCCGCTTACCTGATGTTAAATGCACTTATCTATTCAGAAACAAAACAGTGCAATTTTCTAATCGTCAGAAATTTAGAATGGCCTGTGGAGAGTTTAGAGATGGCGCTATATTATATTAAGCAATCTGAGAGAGGGATCCCCGTTATTTTCATGGGTAATCCCATTGGTTACACGGAAAAGTTTTTCAGGGGCCAGATGGATTGGTCTAATCCACAGGATCTTAATCTTCTCATCAATGTCTATGAGCAAAAGTATAGACGCCATAACCAGGAGGATGACATTATCATCTCACATATTTGTGAGATTAATGAAAACGAATTGGAAAAAGTACTCCATAAAATAGCGGGTGCAACGGGGGAGAAAGATATTAAAGAATGTTTGGTAGAGGGGCTAAAGGAGATTGTAAAAGAATCCTTAACGCATGTGGATAAAAAAGACACCGTCAACATTTTGAACTGGGGGTTGCATCAGAAATTTTTGGAAATCGAAAAGGCTAAAATTTCTGATTATGGACCCATTATTTCATTAATGTTCGAATCGTTGAAGGGTACCGAATATTACAAACAAGTTGAAAATTTATTATACCAGAAGGTATGAGTTGAGGAGAGGAGGAGCCTGCCTGCCGGCAGGTTGAGGAGGTTGGGGTGCTGGGAAAGCTAGCCGTATAATGATTGAGTGAATTAAAATAGTTAATAGTGTGTTGCACGCTGGAGAGGCACTTTTGAAGGAGATGATTGCAAATGTTGAATCCATAGAGGAAGAGTGCTGTGGATTTTTATTTGGTCATGAAACACTGGAGGGGCGTACCCTTATGAAAACGATGGCTGCCGAAAATGTTACACAAGGCGATAAACATCGTTGTTTCGAAATTGCTCCAAAGGATTACCTGTACGCTGAAAATTTTGCTGAACAAAACAACCTGCATTTGCTGGGTATATATCACTCCCATCCAAACCAACCTGCCGTTCCTTCGGAGCACGACCGATTGGCGGCACAACCTTACTTTTCATACATCATCATTTCTGTTTTCAATAATACGTTGGCAGCTACCCGTTCCTGGAGACTAAACGATAACCTTCAATTTGTAGAAGAAAAAATCAATGCTCACAAACTTCATAAATCACTAACATAGATGGCAACTGTATTCATTCCAACACCATTACGTAAATTCACGAATACAACACCTAAGGTTGAAATCCAAGGAAGCACTGTATTAGAAGTGATTAATACGCTAACGGTTAATTTCCCTGATCTTAAAAGGCACCTGGTTAATGCCGATGGAAAAATCCCATCCTTCATTAACATCTTTGTTGATGACAATGACATTCGCAATCTTCAGCAGGAACAAACCGCAGTAAAAGAAAATACTATTATTAGTATCGTCCCGGCCATTGCAGGCGGTTAAACCAAACTGTAAAATAAAACTATGAACCCTCAGAATATCAAATTTTCAAGAGAAGAGTTATCGCGCTATAACCGCCATATAATTATTCCGGATTTTGGGCTTGAGGCTCAACAAAAATTAAAAGCATCTAAAGTGCTTGTTATCGGATCCGGCGGACTAGGAAGCCCAATATTGCTTTACCTCGCAGCGGCAGGCATCGGTACAATTGGTATCGTGGATTTTGATGTTGTAGATGATAGCAACCTTCAGCGCCAGATATTGTTTGGTGTGAACGAAGTGGGCCAGCCAAAGGTAGAAGCTGCAAAACGAAGGCTACAATCTTTGAATCCTTATATTACACTCAATGTTTACAACATACAGCTAACTTCAAAAAATGCTTTGTCACTCATTCAAGACTATGATGTAGTTGCCGATGGTACAGACAATTTTCCAACGCGCTACTTAGTGAACGATGCCTGTGTGCTGCTGGGCAAGACCAATGTATATGCTTCCATTTTTCAGTTTGAAGGACAGATTTCTGTTTTCAACTATCGCAACAGCAAGGGCGAAGTAGGGCCAAACTATCGCGACCTGTATGCAACCCCTCCTCCTGCTGGCCTGGTGCCAAGTTGCGCAGAAGGTGGCGTGTTGGGCGTGTTGCCCGGCATTCTCGGCAGCTTACAAGCTTTGGAGGTTATCAAAGTTATCACCGGTGTGGGCGAAGTCCTGAGTGGCCGTTTCTTTAGTTTCGATGCTTTAAGTTTTGAATCCAGGACGTTTAATATTAAACGCAACCCGGCGAATCCGCTAAACGGCACCAATCCAACTATAAAAGAGTTAATTGACTATGAGCAATTCTGCGGCGTAAAAGCAGTAGAGAAAAAAATCAAGGAGATCAATGCCATAGAACTTAATGACTGGCAGGTACGTGGTGAGGATTTCCAGATTATTGATGTGCGTGAACCCTATGAGTATGAAATCGTAAATATTGGCGCTGAGTTAATACCATTGGGAACAGTATTGGATAACGTTTCAAAGATTGCCCGCAACAAAAAAGTTGTTGTACAATGTAAAACAGGGAACCGGAGTGGTAAAGCCATACGGGAGTTAGAAGAGAAGTTTGGATTTGAGAACCTTTATAATCTTAAGGGAGGAATTCTCGGTTACATCGATGATGTAAAACCGGAACTGACGAAGTCAAAGTACTAGAGAACTAATGTCAAAAAAGATTGTGCTTAGCACATTAGCTACGCAAAAATCTTCTGAGTGGCCAAGGGTGTGACACTCCCCTAGCCCCTCTCAAGAGGGGAAGTGCAAGGGTGTGCGTTGGCCCGACAAATGCCTACTGACTGTTTTTGTTCCAGTAAATCTTCAAATTGTGTGTAGCCCTCCCTGACGCGATAATATCTTTTTTACCATCTCCATCTAGATCGGCGAGCTGCAAATCTTCACAGGCTATACCATTCTCATCTATCCAATGAGCCTCCCAAGTTTTATAGTCCTGATCTGTACAAATGAATATTTTGATGCCGACCTTGCCCTCTTTGTCAGGTTCCCTCCAGCCGGCTATCACTTGAGTTGCATCTGTACCAAGAAAAGGTCCAATGGCAAGCGCATGCCCTTGATTTAATCCGGAAGTCAAAACTGTTTGTTCTGCATCCGAGTTGTAAACAGTAACCATGTTGCCATGCATGGGCTGAATGCCTGCCAACAACCCACGTCCGAGGCGGCCGCCGCCAATCCGTACCTCTCCAAAACTACTTCCCTTGGTGAACCATTCCTTTCCGATTTGTGAAGACCATTTTGTTCCATTGAAACTAAGGATCTTAACACCTTCTTTTCCCCCAACGTAAAGAAGTTCTCGGTCGCGATCGGGTACAAGGTCCATGTTATGCGTTAGGTGCATCGTGGAGTCAACAAGCCGAAGCGTCCACTTTGATCGTGGGTCCTTTGGCATTTCATAGGCAAAGACCTTCACACCTTTTCCTTGTCCATCTTTATTCCCCAGGCCGTGTAATGGCAATACAACAAGCTGATACTTTCGGTTTGCTACCTGAACCCAACGCATCCTGTGGATAGTGGGTTCATGGTGCAGTTCCACGGGTGTCCATAGTTTTGTTGGATCCGAAGGCCGGATTAAGAAATGTACAGATCCGGATTTTAGTGTATCTGATGTCTCCCCAGGATTCCATTGAGCTCCTACCGCAACTTCCACTTTTCCATCGCCATCAATATCGCGGGCAGCAATACATACATTATCCGATTCGGTGAGATTTTCCACCATGACAAACCGCTTCCAATCGCCATTGCGATACCAGACAAACTGTTTTTTATCAGCCAAAAGAATATCCGGCTTTCGGTCACCATCCACATCTCCAATAGCAAGGCCGTACCCGATCGCTACATTTGTATCCAGCACTTGCGTTTCAAATTTTGGAGGATTGTCTGCGGTAAAGAATATATGAAAAACAAGCAGAATAAAGTATGAACTTGACATAGTACCGAGGATTTGTTTAGCTAAATTTAATTAAATCCGGTCAATAGAAAGCTGTGCTTCTTCCGTACGCATTAGATAATAGTTTTCTCGAGGCAAGACAGCCCTATCTAACGATGTGAAATATGTGTCATCTGGATTAGCGGCTTACATAAATTTTCCAACCCAACATCTGTTCATTGCTTTCCTTTACGACCAGCACTCGAAAACGAGCCGTACCTTTTGTCTTTGTTTCCTTAACAAAGGCCCGGTATTTAGTTCCAGCCTGCACAATACTTTTTGCAACACCCTTCCCTGCCGCACCTTTTTTAGGAATTTTATACACGCTTTCCCGCATAGTCGACCGGTTTATCTTCGCTTTCTTTAACACTTCACCAAGTTCTTTGGTATATTTTGGTTTACCCAAAGCCGTCTTTTCGCTTGGGTTTATGCTCTTTTTAAGATTTGCGCCTTTCGCCGAAAGATTCATCCTGCGGTTCTCAATGGTATTGTCGTAAGACATTCCTTTTTCATGCGCAGGATCAACAGGTTGAAGGGATGGATCACCCAGTAAATAAAACTGGGCTAGCGTTTTTAATTCATAAGGATCAAGATCGGGGCCGCTTTTGGTGAGGAACTCTTGTTGTGCCTCAAGCATGGCTCTTCCGGACGAAGCACCGTCCAATACCCGCTTGATGAAGAACTGTGTGATGAGGTCAGCCAGCCCTTGTGAATCGGCAGGGCCATACGCGATCGTACTGCTACCCATAAAGGCAATAGCCTGCTGCACCAAATATTGGTTAGCGATACTAAGCACCTTATTCCCTGTTGCCTTCAGGTCATACACTTGTGCGCCATAACAACACTCGGCCGCCACGATAGTACCATACGAAATCTTTTTTGAAAGGTCTTTTGTCTGCAAGGCGGAAGGATAATCATTTCCCTCCTGTCCATAATAATTCGGATCATCGGGAGCTCCGTGACAATTGTAGAAGTGCGTTCGAGACTTGAGCTGTGTTTTGGCGTATTTCCCTGAAGCCGGAGGTGAGTACAATAGGTGCGTATAGTTACCAAATATACTTTTTAGGCTTAACTGCGTAGACCGCTTCCAGACTTTGGCACTGACAGCAAAATAGTTAATGTAGTCTGATTCGGGCAGAGGCTTATGTTTTATAATGTTTTCAATTAAGGTGGTGATGTAAGCCAAATCCCCATTACCCGGTACGTCCGGTATGCGGCCAACTACGCGCGATGGTCCTGTGAAAGCATTTACATTCGTCCCATAAGATGCACTGCAGGCGTAGGGCAAATCGGAAGGCACCACGCTATCTTCATCATCCGCAGAATTGAGAAGGTCCTGAAATGGAAAAACATCCTGAGCTCCAAAGATTACGACATATGCGGGACTCCACTTGGTATACAATCGATCGATTGCCTTTTTACACTCACGTGGACTAAGAGAAGCTGCGGCTTTCTTTACTTTAAATTTTTTCATGGAAGCAGCATCGTCAACAAATACGATCTCAGTTTTGAGCTTTTTAGTCTTGTCCGATTTCTTCAACTTGTTCAACAGGGTGACAAGTTTGGAATAGTTTTTCCCGTACTTCTTCGTCAGGTTCCCTTTACTGGTGATAATGAATTTCAGAGGGTCCATAATTTATATTAGTTAAGTTTTAATAATACTTTCAAATATACCCGGATCTTGAATAGCAGTCCATGGTCCATAGTCGATTGTCCATTGTATAAGCTAAATTAACTGTGGAATATTCATCATCGACTACTGATGAAAAAAATACTCTTACCGTAAAAACAAAACCCACCAACTGCATTAACTGCATCGCGATGGGCTCCCCAATAAAGTTAGCACAACTTTGGTGAGTTACAAGGTGAGTAGGTTTTTTAATAGATCATTATCGATAGATAGTAGGAAGTCGATGGTTATGGTTCATAGGAGTGATTGTCCATGGTCCATAGTCGATAGTCCACAGTTAATGCCGCTGAAACTATTGACTATAGACCATCGACTATGGACTATTCATATCTCAACGACTTTACCGGATTTGTACGCGCAGCCTTCAGTGTGTGTATACTGACCGTAATCAGCGCTATGGCAATGACGAAAGAACTGGGTATCGCAAAGATCCACCACGCCAGCGGAATGCGATAAGCAAAATCTTCAAGCCAACCACTCATGATCCACCAAGCCAGGGGAGTAGACAATAGTATGGCTACGAGCATAAGTAAAATATAATCCTTGCTAACCAACGCCAGAATACTGGAGACAGAGGCACCTAATACTTTGCGAACGCCAATCTCTTTGGTACGCTGAATGGCAGTAAGGGATGATAGCCCAAACAGGCCAAGGCAGGCAATAAAAATTGCAAGTCCTGAAAAGATGCCAAACACTTTACCAAATTGCTGATCAGACTTATACTGCTGATTATAATGATCATCCAGGAAAAAGCTGATCATGGGATTACCAGGGAAGAGTAATTTCCATTGCTCCTCAAATTTTGTCATCGACTCCTTTACATTCATAGTCTTAAACTTAATGGAATAAAAACCTCCAGGTGCTGAAGAGTAACGAAAAATGAGCGGTTCGTATGCTTTCTTAAGTGATTCCTGATGATAGTTCTTAAGCACGCCCACGATCCTGAAAGTATCACCCCAGAAATAAATCTGATCATTCAAGGCTTCATCGATCTTTGCAAAGCCCATTTGCCTACAGGCAGACTCATTCAGCAATACACTCTTATCTTCATGGGCAACTTCTCCGGAAAAAGCCCGTCCTGCAATTACTTTCAATCCATAAGACTCAATAAAATCATGGTCCATCATGATTATACGGTATTGCTTGGATTCATCTTCACGCTGACTGAGTTTGCGGATTCCTCCGGCATTCCAATCGGGTTGACTTCCGGGAACAGAACTGGAAGCACTCACCGCTATCACTTCGGGATATTGTTTGACCTGTTCCTTAAATACCTGGAATTTTTGCTGATATGTAGAATCAACTATATTGGGTGAGCGCATCACCAGTGTTTGCTCCAGGTTCACACCAAGTTCCTGATCGCGCATGAAACGGATTTGACGATTTACTGCGAATGTTCCAACTATAAGGGTGATAGAAGTCACAAACTGAGTGATCACCATACCCTTGCGAAAAAGTACACCCTGGCCAGTATTCTTAAATCTTCCCTTCAGAACTTCCACGGGCTTATATCCGGAAAGCACAAACGCGGGATACAGTCCCGAAAGCAACGCGCCACCCACTATTAGAACACCCATCCATACCCAAAACATATTTTGTTTAAAAAGCAAGTACCCAAGCTCGCGCCCGGTTAACGCGCTGAAGTATGGTGTTAACACCACCACGAGGCCTATAGCAATGACAATGGCGAATGTGTTCAACAGCAGTGACTCAAACAAAAATTGCTGTATGAGCTGCGTTCGGAAGCTGCCCATCACCTTGCGGACTCCCACTTCACGTGCGCGTTCAATGGATTTTGCCGTGGACAGATTGATATAGTTGATCCATGCTATTATCAGTATAAATATCGCAACGATACAAAGAAAATACGTGGATTGCCTGTCTCCATTGGCTTGAAATTCTTCCATGAAATTTGAATCGAGATGGATATCACTCAGTGGCTGAAGATGAAAGACCATGCCTGCATCGTATTTCTTAAGCTCCACTCCTTCCCGTTTCTGAACATATGCTGGAAGTTTTGCCTCAAATTCTTTTGGACTGGCTTTTTCGTCGAGTAACACGTAAGTAAAGTGCCCATCCCACTGCCACGATCGCATACCATCAGGGTCGTTCACCAATGACTCAAAGCTTTTATACGATAATAAAGCCGTTATCTTCATATGTGTATTGGCGGGAAGATCCCTAAACACACCGGTTACTTCGTATTCTGTCTTTCCATTGTTTTTGATTATTTTACCGATGGGGTTTTCAGTGCCGAAATATTTTTTAGCCAATGATTCTGATAAAACGACCTTAAAGGGAGATTTAAGCACGGTGGAATCTGTTCCTTCTAAAAGTCTTATTGAAAATATTTTGAAAAAGCTCTCTGTCGCATAATACACGCCTTCTTCCTTAAAAAACACATCCCCATAGGAAAATAAAGCATTACTGCCTGTAAGGCGTACATAATCCTGGACCTCCGGAAAATTTGCCTTCAGATCGGGTCCAATACCCATGGCGCCTGCCGCCCATCGGGTAGATAATTCACCTTTATCATACCGGTCCAACTGAAGACGGAATATCCTGTCTTTTTTAACATGAAAATTGTCATAACTGAACTCATGAATCACATATTGTGTGATCAGCATGCAAGCCATCATTCCAATAGCAAGGCCGGAGATATTAATAAACGTAAACGCTTTGTTCCGGGAAACATAGCGCCAAACCGAGGTAAAGTAGTTTCTGATCATGTGTAAAATTTAGCTGGATACTTGAATACTGGATGAGATCTAAAAGGTTACAAAAAGTCCATGGTCAATAGTCGATGGTCCATGGTTGGTTCCGCCAAAAGTCCATGGTCCATGGAAATAGTTTTGCCATCACTAACTATGGACCATCGACCATGGACTATGGACTATTCATACCTTAATGACTTTACAGGATTGGAAAGTGCTGCCCTCAAGGTTTGAGAGCAGATGGTTATTAAGCCCAGGACCATTACCAGAACAACGCCAAAAAGGATCAACCCAGGGGTAATAGAAATCTTATACGCATAGTTGCTTAAAAAAAGATCGCCCAAAAAGAAACCTATTGGGATCGCAATGATCAAAGCAATACAAATCAATATCAGGAATGAGCGACTTAACAGCATTGTCAGGTCAGAAACACTGGCACCCATTACTTTGCGCACACCTATTTCTTTAACGCGCGTTTGTGTTGAATACATCGCCATGCCTAGCATACCCAGGCAAGCCAATGTCATTGCCAGGAAGGCAATGTATCCTACAATTTTAAAAATGTCGGTGAAGCCTGCATCCGTGTAGGCCTGGTCAATCTCATCACGCATCATTTTCCATTCGAAGGGATGAATGGGGTCAAGTTTTTTCCAGATGGCTTCCGCGGACGCCACTATTTTTTCTTTTTCCTGAGGAACAATACGCATACTGAGAAATGATGTCTCAGAAAGCTTATACCGGAAGGCTACGGGCCCGATCTCGTAATTAAGGGGCCTGAAATGAAAGTCTTTCACCACACCAATCACCTGAAGCATAACGGAGTCTTCCACATAAATAGTCTGTCCAATGGCAGCGACAGGATTGGCGATGGAAAAACTTTTAAGTGCTGTTTCATTCAGTACAACGTTTTTCTCGAATGCACCCTCTGTAGCTGCATTAAAATTTGTTCCGGCTAGAAATTTAACTTCAATATTTTCCAGATAATTGTTATCCACGATAAAATCGCGCATCACAAAAGGCTCATCCTCACGCGAACGCTTATAGTCGCTGGCCCGGTCTTCCCACGTTCCTAATGCATGTGATACAGCACCGACGCGAACAACTCCTGGAAGGGCCTTAACCTCATTCGAGAGTTTTTCAAACTCCACACCCTGAAGCCTCACTTTAACAATATTATTTTCATTTATTCCATAGTCTTTCGTGAACATGAAATCAATTTGCTTATAAATAACAATCACCACGATGATGAAGATAAGGGATAACGCAAACTGCGTTACCATCAATATTTTCCGAAAGGTAAGCCTGGAATAAACTTTAAGGTTGCCCGCGTCCTTTAACACGTTTACAGGTTTGAAAGCCGAAAGATAGGCGGCTGGCAAAAGTCCCGCTACGATGCCAATGCTGATGGCAAACAAGACAAAATAGAGAAGCATACTTATGTCCTCCTCCAGGTTCACTGAAAATTCCTGCGTGATGTGAAGCTGCATAAACGCGGGTTTTAACACCTGTAATAGCAAATATGAAAGCGCAAGCGAAAAAAGTGAGAATACAACGGCTTCACCAACAAATTGAAAGAATACCTGCCAACGTTGTGCACCAATTGCCTTCCGCACTCCAATTTCCCTTGCCCGGGAAAGGGATTTGGCAATCATCAGGTTAGTGTAATTGAAACATGCCATGACCATGACAATTGCAGCAAGAGATCCCATCAAGATGATGAGTATCTCCGGCAAGCCATTTCCCATTTGGTTAGAGAGTTCCGGACCCGGCGTCAATTCCGCTAATGGAAGGAGATAGAATTCGTATCCGAGATCTCTCGTTTCAAGTTTTAACCCACTATAGTTTTTTTTGTTAATTTCTGCAAGGGCTTGTTCTACTTCGGCCGGCCGCTTGCCTTCCTTAATTTTAAAATATACATAGTTCCCATAATAATTATTCCAGTTCTCCAGCGCCGGTGATACCGTACCTTGTCTTTCAAAAAGAGGGAGCATGCCCGTGGAAACAATCGCTTCAAATTCAAAATGAGTTTTACTGGGAAATTTTTTGAATAGACCCGTTACTTTAAATTCTCCGTACCCGGAAAGCGAGATGGATTGTCCCAATGGTTCTTGCCGACCAAAAATTTTATGCGCTGCTTCTTGCGTCAGAATGATCCCATTAGCTTCTTTAAGGGCTGTTGCCGGATTACCTTTTTCAAGGGGGAAATTGAACACTTCCAGAAAGGACTGATCGGCAATAAATCCCTCAATGGGAACATTAACATTACCATATACTACATCGCCCCGCAAGCTCCGATTGATGCGTACAACCTGATCCACTAAAGAGTATCCATCTTCTAATGCTCCGGCAAGCGGCAGGGGTGCTGATGCATAGTCCTCGCTCCCACCTCCGATACGCAAAGCGCGCGTGTTGATGCGATAAATGCGATCCGTTTCCTGATGAAAATTGTCGAACGAATATTGTTCTTTAATGATCATAATAATCAGCAAGCCTAACGACATGCTGACACTCAACCCGATCAGGTTGATCAATGAGAATGACCGGTTGCGCAGGATGTTGCGGAAGGCGGTGGTGAGGATGCTCTTGATCATAGTTGAGGTTATATTTTATTAGTCGAGTCAATAGTCCAGGGTCGATGGTCAATAGCTTTGACGTCATTAACTACAGAATTCCAACTATAGACCATGGACTATTCATTCTTTAATGTTTCTGCCGGATTAAGCCTGGAGGCTTTCACAGTGAAATAGCTAAGCGTTATCCATGAAATAATGATCAGCATTAAGCCAGAAAAAAGAAAAACCAGCGGCTGGATTGTAACCTGATAACTAAAGTTCTTCAACCATTCATCCATGATGTACCAGGCTAGTGGTGTTGCTACCACAACGGCAATCGTAATCAGCTTTGTAAAATTACCTAACATCTATACCAGGAGGCTCAACGGAGATGCCCCTAATACTTTCCGGACACTCACTTCCTTGATTTTCTGATAGAACAAAAGCATAGACATTCCAAACAACCCAAAGCAAGCAATCAAAAGTGCTATTCCGGAGAAAACCGCCAATATACTTCCTGTTCTTTCCTCCGATGCATATTGTTCATTTAAGCGATCCTCCAAAAAAGCAAATTCAAAACCAAAGGTAGTTTCGAACATTTTATAAACGCTCTCAACTTCTTTAATCTTGGCTGAGAAATTTTCGGTATGTATTTTAAGCAGGATGTGATTAAAATCATTGTTTGTCAACCTGAAGAGCAGGGGCTGGATCGGCTGATGAAGAGATTGGAAATGAAAATCTTTTACAATACCGATTACTGTTCCACGAAGGATCCCCTCCTCATCATTCCACAAGATCTCCTTACCCACAACGGAGCCATTAACATCCAATTGTTTAGCCGCTGTTTCATTGATGATAAATGTATTTGCGTCAGAGGGGTTTTCGCGCAAGAAAAGACGGCCATCGGCGAGCTTAATGTCGAGCAATTGAAAAAAATCGTAATCCACGAAGGCTTCCGATACATCGATATGATCCTGAGGGCGTTGACCTAAGGCAATTGAATTCTGATTGAACTGGCCTCCGGGAATATTCGAACTCGCTGAAACGACAGACACGCCTTTTACCGTAAGCATCTCATTTCGAAACGCTTCCAACCTGGACATGCCTTCCTCGTTTTTTACCGGGATGATAATGACCTCTTCCTTACCAAACCCCAGGTTCTTACTTTGAAGGAAATCAAGCTGATTGAAAATGATAACCGCGGAAGAAATGAGTATCATGGAGATAGAGAACTGTAAGATAATAAGACCTCTTCGCAACGATGAACCCTTTGGAGATTGGATAAGGTTACCTTTTAGGATCAAATGGGGCATTACACCAGACAAATACAATGAAGGGTAGACGCCTGAAATAAGCCCAATAAATACGCCGGCCCCTAACAATATCAAAAGGTACTGAATGTAATGTACTTCAAAGGAAAGTCCGGTGATATAGTTAAAATAAGGCAAGGAACATTCAATGATGAAGATCGAAAGTAACACCGCAATCAACGCAATGGTTACAGACTCCGCCAAAAATTGAACAGAAAGTTGTGACCGAAGGGCTCCCATTGTTTTCCTTACGCCGATTTCTTTAGCCCGCTCCGCCGATTTAGCGGTCGTCAGATTCATAAAATTCACACAGGCAATGATCAGTGTAAACAGGGCAGCGGCCGCGAGAATGTAAATATATTCAATGTTTCCGTTGGCTTCCAGTTCCCAGCGCAACCTGGACTTCAGATGTATATCGGTTACAGGTTGTAACCTGAATCCATATTGTTGTGTTGCCAGTGACTTATAATCCTGTTCAGACCAGTCAAAATATTTTTTTGACCAATCCATCAGTTTGCTTTCAAGCGCCTTTGGATCAGTGCCATGTTTTAACCGCAAGTAATTAAAGTGCCCGAAATCGCTCCATGAATAAAATTCATCGTCCGGATCGAGTGACTTTTCCCGAACATAAGAAGCCAGAATGTCGAAGTGAAAATGTGAATTAACAGGAACATCTTTAAAGACTGCCACTACCTCTACTAAATAGCCTGCTGAATCGACAGCCAGATGTTTGCCTATTGGATCATCATTTCCAAAGTATTTTTTGGCTATGGATTCTGAAATGAGTATTCCATTAATCTTTTTTAATGCCGCCTTGGGGTCGCCCTTAATGATTGGAAAGTCGAAGACATCAAAGAAGGTTGTATCCACCGCCAGCACGTTTTTTTCGTCATACCGTTCCTGTTTTTGGGGATTGCGGAGGGAGTGTGTTTCCCGTGTCAGTCCCGCCGCCCACAAAGGAGTTAGGCTTACCGCACTCTCCACTTCGGGAAAATCCGCTGCCAACGCCTGAGCCATTGGATGCGGTGTTCGGGTTTGAGGGTTGTCGCTTTCCCAGGTAATACGGTATAAATCTTCTGGCTGGTGATGAAATCTATCATAGCTCAATTCACTGCTGATGTACAGCGTTATCAGAAAAACGCTTGCAATTCCGAAAGCCAGGCCAAATACATTTATAAATGTGTGTACCCTGTTCTTCAGAAGGTTTCTGAGGGCAATGTTAAAATAATTATAGAGCATGAGGTGTTATTAAATCAAAGGAAATTTAAAAGTTAAAATTTATGACGGATGGTTTTTCCGTAGAAACTACTCATATCTCAAGGATTTCACCGGATTCGCCATAGCAGCACTGATGGACTGGTAACTCACGGTAGCCAATGCAATAAATGTTGTCAGCGCAGCCGAAACTATAAAAATCCAAAAGCCGATATTAATCCTGAAAGCATAGGTATTCAGCCATTTTTCCATCAAAAGCCACACCAGGGGTATCGCAATAATATTAGCCAGGATCACGAGTTTTAGAAAGTCTATTGACAACAATAAAAATATATTCGGCACAGTTGATCCCAATACCTTGCGAATACCAATCTCTTTCGTTCGTTGAGCAGCCGTGAACGAGGCTAAGCCAAATAACCCCAAGGAAGCTACAAAAATGGCCAGTAAGGCGAAGAACCCAAACACTTGCCC
>Ga0184629_10000194_pt1 | contig 26929 bp, 25 predicted proteins | sample PLM4_32_b1_FD_133158 | JGI IMG/M metagenome (GOLD analysis project Ga0184629, IMG submission 133158) | Groundwater sediment microbial communities from an aquifer in East River, Colorado, USA - PLM4_32_b1 | ecosystem: Environmental > Terrestrial > Soil > Riparian zone | place: USA: East River...
CTTGAAGCGGAAGCTGTTCCCCCCGACTTGAGGTGAACGGTTTCCGTGCTCGTGCGTATGGGATTGAACCGGTCCCGAACGCGCCCGCATCCGGAGGTACCCCGCGCAATCCACATGGAAACCTCGTCGCGGCGGTCAGAGAACTTCCGCGGCGGATTCGCGTTGGGCCATTTGAAGGGAGTTTGCCATAGCTATCAAAAAGCCGTCGCAGCCGGCGCCGCCATCCAAGGACGGCCCGCGCGTCAACGAAGAAATCAAGTCTCGCACCATCCTCCTGATCGGAGCGGACGGCGAGAAGTTCGGCGAGATCGGCATCGATGAAGCTCTCGCCATAGCCGAAGAAAGAGGCTTCGACCTTGTCGAAGTATCGCCGGGAGCAAAGCCACCCGTAGTCAAGTTGATGGACTACGGGAAATACAAATACGAGCAGCAGAAGAAAGCGGCCGAAGCGCGCAAGCGGCAGAAGGTCATCGAGATCAAAGAGATCAAGATGCGGCCGACCATCGACGACCACGATTACGACACCAAGATGCGGTCGATGAAGCGCTTCTTCGAGGAAGGCGACAAGGTCAAGGTGACGCTTCGCTTCCGTGGCCGCGAAATGGCCCACCAGCACATCGGCATGGAGCTCTTGACCCGGATCCAGAAGGAGACGGACAGCTTCGCCAAGATCGAGCAGTATCCCAGACTCGAAGGCCGCCAGATGCAGATGGTGCTCGCGCCGCGCTGAGTATCAGCCGTTCAGGCAGCGGATCAGCATCTCCGGATCGATATTGCCGCCGGAGAGCACGATCGCGATCGTGCGTCCTGTGGCGTCGAACGCGCCCGAGAGCGCGGCCGCAAGCCCCGCGGCGCCGCCGGGCTCGACCACGAGCTTCAGCTCGGTGACCGCGTAGCCTACAGCCTCCATCAGCGCGGCATCCGATACGGCGACGGCGCTTGAGCGCGTCGCCGTGAGGATCGCGAAGGGAATTATCCCCGGCATGGGCGCCATCAGCGAATCCGCGATGCTGATGCCGTCTGCGGGTGCGGCGATCCGTTCGCCGCGTTCCAGCGAGAGGCGCGCCCCGTCGAAGCCTTGCGGCTCCACGGCGTAGACCCGCGTGCGGGGGCTCTCATGCGAGAGCGCCAGCGCGATGCCCGACGACAATCCGCCGCCGCTGCAAGGAACGAGAACGGCGTCGAGGTCCACACGGAGAGCGCGCGCTTGATGGGCGATCTCGAACCCCGTCGTGCCCTGCCCCGCCACGATGTGACGATCGTCGAACGCGGGCACGACGATCGCGTTCTTCTCGGCCGCAAGGCGTGCTGCGATCTCCTCGCGCTTGTCGCGCTTGCGGTCGAAGAGCACCACTTCGGCGCCGAGCGCACGCGTGTTCTCCAATTTGATGCGCGGGGCATCCGCGGGCATCACGATCGTCGCGGGCATGCCGAGAATGCGCGCGGCCGCTGCGACGCCCTGCGCGTGATTGCCCGATGAGAACGCGACCACGCCATGCGTGCGTTCGGCCGGCGTGAGTTGAACGAGACGATTATAAGCCCCCCGAAACTTGAATGAGCCCGTGCGCTGCAAGAGCTCGAGTTTGAGAAAGACGCGTGCTTGCAACCGCTCGTTTAGCGCGGGGCTTTCGATGAAGGGCGTCTCGACCGCGACGCCCTTGATCCGGGTCGCGGCCGCCGCCACATCCGCAATTACGGGAATCGATCGGGCAAGATCGTTCATGGGCAGAACTTAGACCATGGACCGTGATCCGAGCGCACGGCCTCCTGCGCTGATACACAGCTACGGAGGCCGAGCGAGGCTCTTTTTGGCCCACCGGAGCCTTGGCGAAGGCGGGCGAAAAATCCTTCCTCAGGCCAAAAACTCGGTCTATATGGGCCGGTCGCGGCCGGGTCGGGATAGCTCTGCCGCTTCCCAAATTCGAACCACGGTACTGGCGGGCAGGACAAGCGTCGCATGCTGAAGGCCTATCAGCAGCAGAACGGCGGGCTCAAGGGCGTCATCGTCGGCGAGCACGAAGAGATTCCGCCTGGCGCGCTATGGGTCGACCTGTTCAATCCGACGCTCGAAGAACGGCGGAAGGTGGACCAGACCATCGCCATCGAGTTGCCGACCCGCGCCGACATGGAGGAGATCGAGATCTCGAGCCGCCTCTACCAGGAGGGCGACGCGACGTTCATGACGTCCATGATCCTGGCCCAGACCGACACCGAAGTGCCAACGGCCGACGCCATCACGTTCGTGCTCACGAACGACCGACTGGTCACCATCCGTTATATCGACCCGCAGCCCTTCCGCACCTATGCGCTCCGCTGCGAGCGCTCGCTCATCAGCGTCAACCGGCCCGATGTGGTGTTGATGCAGCTGTTGGACGCGATCATCGACCGGGTCGCCGACATCCTCGAGAAGACCGGTTCCGACGTGGAGGTCGTGTCCGCCGAGATTTTCACACCGGGGCATCCCGCGATGGGGTCGCGGGACTTCCAGGCGGTCTTGCGGCGGCTCGGGCAGAAGCACGGCCTCACAACCAAGATCCGCGAAAGCCTGCTCACCATCGGGCGCATGCTCACGTTCCTCACCCAGGCGACGGACAACAAGCAGCACAAGGAAGTGCGCTCGCATCTGAAGACGCTGGTGCGCGACGTCCAATCGCTGCAGGACCATTCGACGTTCCTCGCGGGCAAGCTGAGCTACCTGCAGGACGCGACGCTCGGCCTGATCAACAACGAGCAGAACAACATCATCAAGATCATGTCGGTGGCCGCCATCGTGTTCCTGCCGCCGACGCTGTTCGCGTCGATTTGGGGGATGAACTTTCAGCACATGCCGGAGCTCGACGAGGTCTGGGCTTATCCGGTGTCCCTCGTGGTCATCGTCATAGCGGGCCTGCTTCCTTATTTCTATTTCAAGCGCCGCGGCTGGCTCTGAGCCGGGAATCGGCTGCCGCATGAGCTCGGACGCGAAAGCTTTGGACGCCGCCAGCGACCGGCCGTTCCTGGGCATGCTGTGCAAGATCATCGCCATGCTCATGTTCGCGATCATGTTCGCGGCCGTGCGCTGGCTCGGGCCGCATTTTCCGATCGGCGAGATCGTCTTCTTCCGGAGCACGCTCGGGCTCCCGGTCATCGTGGCCGCGGCCTATGTGTCGGGCGGTCTGCACCTGCTCGCCACCAAGCGCGTCGACAGCCATGCGCTGCGATCGATCGCGGGCGTGATCTCGATGTATTGCAACTTCACGGCGTACACGCTGCTGCCGCTTGCCGATGTCACCGCCATCGGGTTCGCGGCGCCGCTGTTCATCGTGATGCTCGCGGCGCTGTTCCTAAGGGAACGCGTGCACGTCTATCGCTGGAGCGCGGTCGCTATCGGCTTTATCGGCGTGGTGGTGATCGTCGGTCCAGAAGCGCGGGTGGCGAGCGGCGCCACGGTCGGCGTGCTGTACGCGCTTACCAGCGCGGCGCTCGCGGCGCTCGCGATGATCTTCTTGAGGCGCATGAGCGCGCACGAACATTCGACCGCGATCGCGTTCTATTTCATGCTGACCGCGGCGGTGATCGGCCTCTTCACGCTGCCCTTCGGTTGGAACATGCCGACGGGGCCCGAGGGCTGGGTGCTCATCACGAGCGGGGTTGCGGGCGGCATCGGCCAGCTGTTCTTGAGCTTCTCGTATCGCTACGGCGAGGCGTCGCTGCTGGCGCCCTTCGATTACACCGCGATGATCTGGGCGGTCCTGCTCGGCTATTTCGTGTTCGGCGAACTGCCGATGGCGAATGTGTGGATCGGCGCCGCCATCGTGATCTCGGCGGGCCTCTTGATCCTGTGGCGCGAGCACAGGCTGAAGCTTGCGCGCGACCGCGCGGTGTCGTCCTCGGCGCTATAGCCGTTTTCTGAAGATCGCCATGCCGTCGCCATCGTCGTGCCAGTCGGGCACTTCGGCGATCAGCTGAAACCCGCCGGAGAGATAGAACCCGCGCGCGGCCGCGTAGGCGGGGACCGTCGAGGTCTCAGCGATGAGATAGACGGCATCGAGATCGCGCGCCAAATCTTCGGCCGCGTGCTGAAGCCGCCGTCCCAAGCCGCGACGGCGGGCCGCGGGATCAACGGCGATCCAGTAGAGCTCGCAGCGCCGATTCGTGCCGGGGATCAGACCGAGGCAGACATAGCCCTCGATGCCCTGCTCGCCGTCGGCAAAGAGGAAGTAATAGCCGGACGTCTCCTCCCCTTTGGCGAGCGTCTCCTCGACGAGCTCGCGCGCGAAGTCGATTTCCTCTTCGTTGAAGACGCCGGCGCGGCGGATCAGGTCTTCGATCGCGTCAGCATCCTGCCGCCGCACATGGGTACGGAACGGAGCGAGCTCTGGGGATGCGGAAACATCGTCGACGGGAATCGCGTAACCGCTTGGGGCAGCATCGCTCTCCGCGCGATGGCTGCTACCGACCTCCCCTTCTGGGGGAGGTGGGGTCATCAGGTCCTCTCGTTCATCCATGGGAATCGCCGTGTGATGGGGCGAGGATAATGCCCCCGCCCCTCGCGCGATAGCACTCCAGGACGACAAGTTGGTGAATAGCTCAGCCCTTTAGGGCGGCCCGGACGATGGTCTCGATAAGATCGCCGTAGGCCACGCCCGCCTGGGCGCAAGCGGCGGGCAGGCCTGCGTCGGGCTCCAGGCAGGGGTTGGGGTTAACCTCAAGAACGAAGGGCCGGCCCTGGGAATCGACCCGGAAATCGACCCGGCCATAGCCCGTCAGGCCGAATAAGGTCCAGCACTCCCGGGTGATCCGCTCGAGGGTTTCCTTCAGGCCAAGCTCGCGCTCGTGCCAGCCATAGCGGCGGATCGTATCCCGGTATTCGGTGGTCGTCTCCTCCCACTTCGCGGCATAACCGACGATCCGCGGCTTCCCTGCCTCCCAGCGCTCGAACACGATTTCTCCGATGGGGAGAACATAGGGCTCGCCCTCCTTCTCGATGACGGCGACGTTGAATTCGCGGCCATGGACGTAACGCTCCGCGAACCAGCGGCCCCCGTAGCGCGCCGCGCATTCCTGGGCGCGGGTAACGACGGCTTTCTTGCCGGCGACCACGGCGGCGTCATCGAGACCTAGCGAAGCGTCTTCGCTGACCGACTTCACGATCCAGCGGCCGGAATCGATGCCGCGCCAATGCGGCGCCTCGGACCATGCGGGCGTGGGCAGACGCGCGGCCTCGAGCATGCGCTTGGTCAGCACCTTGTCGCCGCAGGCCGCCATGGGGGCCGCTTCGGCACCGGTAAACGGCACACCGATGCCGGCGAGGATCGCCGGCGCGAGGGGCGCGTGGAGTCCTCTGCCCCACACAGTCTCCACGAGATTGAACACGACGTCGGAATTTTCTCGGGCGACGAGCGCCTCCATCGCCGCTTCATCGGGGATGAAGACGCCGCAGACGGCTTCATGGCCGCGCCGCTTCAGCGCGGCTTCGATCGCAGCAGCCTGCTGCAACGTGTCCTGCTCGTCCGGCGGAGCATCCGGCGGCACATCGGTGTGCAAAATCAGAATGCGCATGATCGCGCGTCCGCCTGCCCTAGCGTTCCTGGACGGCCCGTAAGGTTCAAGCCGCGGCGCGGCGGCTTGCCAGTTCCGGATGGCGCCTCAAGAACGAGCTCATGATCAGACCAATGAGGTCTTGATAAGCGAGTCCTGCAAAGCGGGCAATGAAACAGAGATCGGAGTGCTCGGGGTTCAGCCCGGCGAGGGGATTGACCTCGATGAATTGCGGATCGCCCTTCGCATCGCAACGGACGTCGACGCGCCCGCCATCGCGGCAGCGCAGCGCGCGCCACGCGCCGAGCGCAACCTCGGCTGCAGCGCATGCCACCGCATCGTCGATAATCCGGTAGCCCACGAATTCGTCGCAGCGTTCCTTGTTCTCGAAGCCGTAGTCGGTGGTGTGCGCGTTGTCCTTGGGCATGATCTCCATCACGCCGAGCGAACGCGCCTCATCGCCCGTCCCGACGATGCCGATAGTGAACTCGCGTCCGGGCAGATAGGTCTCGACCAGCACAGGTTGGCGGAAGCGCGCGAGCAGTTCGTTTGCGACCGTTCTCAGCTCGCCCGGATTGTTGACCCGCGAGCGCGTGTCGACGCCTTTGCCTGAGCCCTCGGCCATCGGCTTTGCGAACAGCGGGAACGGCAACGTGATCTTCGCGATGTCAGTTGGGCGTTCGATGACGGCGAAGGCCGGCGTCGGCACGCCCGCCGCGCCGACGATGCGCTTGGTCCAGCCCTTGTCGAGCGAGACCGCAAGCGTGAGTGCGTCCGAGAACACATGCGGTATGCCGTAAGCGTCGAGGAGCCCGGGCACCTGGGCCTCGCGGCCGATGCCGTGCAACCCTTCGCAGATGTTGAACACGGCGTCCCAGCGCTCGCCGGCGACGAGGCGCTGGGTGAGCGCGCGAACATTGCCGATACGGACCGGCTCATGGCCGAGAGAAGCGAGCGCGGCAACGATGCCCGCGATGGTGACCTCGGCGTCGAATTCGGCGCTGTCCTCCTCGCTCATTCCCATAGCGAGATAGTCCGACCGCAGGTCGTAGGTGATCCCAATGCGCATCGAGTAGTCCGTTATTCGGCGGCCATAGGCAGGACCTCGCGACCCAGTGTCCCATCGGGATCGGGATAACGATAGACCTTGCCCTCGAAATTACGGATCAGAAGATCATCGCCGTCGCGGCCCACGACCGGATCGGGCGCGAGCTGGATCTTGCCGCCGCCGCCCGGTGCGTCGATCACGAACATCGGTGTCGCATAGCCGGTCGTGTGGCCGCGGAGCGCCTGGATAATCTTGAGCCCGACGTCGACAGAGGTACGGAAATGGCCCGAGCCTTTGATCGGGTCGCATTGATAGAGGTAGTACGGCTTCACCCGGCGCATCAGAAGGCCATGCATCAGCGGCTTCATGATGGCGGGATCGTCGTTGATGCCCTTGAGCAGCACGGTCTGCGAGCCGAGCGGGATGCCGGCATCGGCGAGCCGCGCCGTCGATTCGCTCACCTCTTCGGTCAGCTCTTTGGGATGCGTAAAGTGCAGGCTCATCCATAGCGGATGATGCTTCTTGAGCACCTTTATCAGGTCCTTGGTGATGCGCTGGGGCAGCACGGTCGGGATCTTGGTGCCGATGCGGAGGAACTCGATGTGCTTGATCGCGCGCAGGCGGCCGAGCAGGTAGTCGAGCTTGTCGTCGCCGATTGTCAGCGGATCGCCGCCCGAGAGCAGCACGTCGCGGATTTCGGTATGGGCTTCGAGATAATCGAAGGCCAATTCCCAATTGCGGACGTTGAAATTGTACTCGCCGCCGGGATTGCCGACGAGGCGGGAGCGGGTGCAGTAGCGGCAATAGGTCGAGCAGGTGCCGGTGGTCAGGAACAGCACGCGGTCCGGATAGCGGTGGACGAGGCCCGGGACGACCGTATCGTGGTCCTCGCCCAAGGGATCGTCCTCTTCGCCCGGCAGGCGGACATACTCCTCGCCGACCATGACATGCGTGCGGCGCAAGGGCTCGGTCGGATCGTTCAGACCCATGAGGCTTGCGTAATAGGGCGTGATACCGACCGGGAGCGGGCCCGTGTGGCCCGCGACCGCATCATGCTCATCCTGGGAGAGCGTGAAGATGCGGCTGAGCTCGGCGAGGGTGCGGATACGGGTCCGCAGCTGCCAGCGCCAGTCGTTCCATTCGGCGGTCGATGTCTCGGGGTAGAAGCGGCGATAGAAGGCCCGGGTCTGAGGATTGACGGGGAAGCGGAGTGCTTTCTTCCTGAGGGGCGCCTCGATCGGGGTAGTGCTGATATTTTCTTCTTGTATGGGATTCTTGGAAACCGCGGCGGTACTAGTTCGCTCATGCCGCGACGGAGGGCGAAGATCGCGCCCTCTCAAGAGCTGGAGATTCATCGGTATCTCATCGCTGCTCTACAAACCGGACCTCGACGACCACGATGGTCTACGTCCATCAAACGGCCCAGCGGACTTTCTTATTTAGAAGGTCTTTATTTTTCGTCAAGAGAAAAGCCTACGAATACTGTGAACAGCCGCTTAACGTCTAATATACGACGGTCTTGCAAGAGGACATTATTGAACAACTCAAGAAGAAAAACGAAGTTTTGTTGGTATTCGCACACCCCATCACGGAAGAAAAACGAACACTTCGAGAAGCAAACGTTTGCGTCTTCATTCGCGCAAGCCTTCGATGATTCCGCATAAGCGCGCTCAAGCGTCACTCGATGCGCATCTATCTAGTCATCGCGAAGTCATCGCGCATGAGAGACGACGCACGCGCGATCGAGTCGAATGCGATCGCGACTCACTGCGAGCGACGTTCGAATCGTGAATGAGTCGTGGATAAAACGAATCGAAGTCAGGGCGTGCGAGGCACGACTCGATAGAGAGTGATTCTCGTCGGACGGCCGCGCGAGTAGTTGAGGCCACTGATCTCGTCGAGCGCTTCGGCGTGACCGCCCGCCTCTTGAACGAGCTTCAAGAAGCTGTCGCTCTCCTCCGAATCGACAAGCGCAAGACCGCCGGTCTTACCCGCAATGAGCGCGGCTCCCGCACCCGTTTCGAGCACGGTGCGCGTACCCAGGAGGAAGCTGATGCTGGGTTCGGCATAGCCCGCGGTGACCACCGGCGGATCGCCTTGCATCGCATGACGCGCGACCGTGTCCGCGAGTCGGGGGGAGAGCCACAATTGGTCGAGCCGGGGCACCGACAACAGGCCCGCTGCGCAGTAGAGAATCGCAGCGCTCACCATCGCCATTCCGGCGGCTGCAAGCTTCTGTCCCTTGAGCGCGGGAACGAGCGCTGCAAGGGCAACAATCACGCCGATACCCGCTATTATATAAAGCGGGATCGTACCGCCGCTGCCGTATTGCTCGGGCGCCCAGGCAACGAAGCCGCCGAGTGCGATAGCGACGAGGGCGAAGAGCGCGAGCGATAGGCCCGCCGCGATGCGTTGGATGCGCGAGGATACGGCGGTATCGGTCAGCCATACGGCGCAGAGCGCCGCCAGCGCGGGATAAGCAGGCAGGATGTAGTGCGGGAGCTTGGTCGGTGCGATCTCGAACATCAGCCATGTCGTCGCGGCCCACAGCAGCAGATAGCGGATGGCAGGCTCGCGCCAGCGCGTGATGCCGAGCACGATGCCAGGCAGTAGCGCGAGGCTTCCGGGCCAGAAGGTCAGATGCGCAAGCATGGCGTAGTAGCCATAGGGGCCGCCGTGCGTCTCCTGCTCGCCGATCAGCTTGGTTGCGAAGTCGCCGCCCAAGGACTGTTGATAAAACTGCCCCCCCGAGACGATTCCGATCGCGATCGCCCACGGCGCGATAATGAGGAGCGTGAGCCCGAAGCCTGAGAGCGCATGCAGCCGCGACAGCCAGCGCCAATCGCGATCGACCAGCGAGACCGCGATGATCGAGGCGCCGCATACGAGCGCCACGGGCGGTCCCTTGGTAAGGATGCCGAAAGCGAACGCCGCCCAGCCAAGCATCAGCAGCGCTCGTGTCGGTGGTGTGACCCGGTCTGGCGAACGAACGCTCAAATAGACGCGCATGAGCACCGCCTGCGCCACGGCGATGCAGCCTGCGAGCATCGCGTCGGTCTTGGCGATCTTCGCCTCGGACATAAGGAGAACACTCATGCCGAGGAGAAGGCCTGCGGCGAATGCCGTTTCGACGCCGGCAAACAGACGGACAAGAAAAAAGGTGGCGGCGACGGCGGTCAGTGCGCCCAACAGAGACGGTATGCGATAGGTCCAGATCTGATTTCGCGCTCCCGTTCCCAAGACCGCGGTCGATGCGGCCTGAAGCCAATAGATGCCGACCGGCTTCTCGTAGCGTGGGACACCGCCGAGGTTGATGTCGATGAAGTCGCCGGTCTCCAGCATCTGCTTGGCGGCTTGTGCGAATCGGCTTTCGTCGCGGTCGAGCGGGGGCAGCGTGAAGAACCCCGGCAGCCACGCCAACACGCAGATCAGCAGAAGCAGCGCCAACGGCCGGCGATGGACCTGCGCGACAAGTACGTTTCCCATGCCCCTCTCGCAGACACGCTCTAGTGTCCCGATTCCGAAATTCGGCGCATCTCTATATCGGGCTTTTTGCGAATTTCGGAATCGAAGGACACTAGCAAATTATTGTTTCTAGTGTCGTTTTGGGTTCGAAGTTCGCAAAGCGCCCGATATCGACAATCGGCGAACTTCGAAACCACGACACTAGCCTTAAGCCTGTTTCACTTAGGTCGGCGCCTGTATAAGGCCCGCGTCCTTCGGGACGCAAATGTGGAGACCATTCGCGCATGGCCAATGCGGTGTCGCTGTCCGTCGTCGTGCCGGTCAAGGATGAGGCCGGCAACGCCGCGCCGCTCGCGCGCGAGATCGCGGCGGCACTGAAGGACGAGGGCGCAATCGAGATCGTCTTCGTCGACGACGGATCGAGCGACGGCACCGCGCAGGAGCTGCTCGCGCTGCGCCCAGAACTGCCGCTGCGCATCATCGTGCATGGACGCAATCTCGGACAGAGCCGGGCGCTCAGGACGGGCGTGCGCGCGGCGCGAGGCGAGCTCGTCGTCACGCTCGACGGCGATGGCCAGAACGATCCCAAAGACATCCCGAAGCTCATCCGGGCGTTCCGCGATGGCGTCGCGGCGTCTGCGCTCGGCATGATCGCGGGCGAGCGTGTCGGGCGGAAGGACACCTGGAGCAAGCGGGCGGCGTCGCGCTTCGGCAATCGCGTGCGGCGTGCGATGCTCGCCGACAACGCGAACGACACCGGCTGCAGCCTGAAGCTGTTCAAGCGCGATGTGTTCCTCGCCCTTCCCTATTTCGATCACATGCACCGCTATCTGATCGCACTCACGTTGCGAGAGGGCTACGAGGTGCGCTTCGTTCCCGTGAGCCATCGGCCGCGCGGTCACGGGCGCTCGAAATACGGCGTTTGGGATAGGGCCCTTGTGGGCCTGCGCGACCTCATGGGAGTGATGTGGCTCATCAAGCGCTTTAAAGGGCGTGCCGAAATCAAGGAGTTGTAGATGTCCGTTATGAATCAAGTGCTGGGCTTCTTTCGCGATCCGATGAATGTGATCGGCGCCTTTGGGCAGGCCCTGTTTGCGTCGCGCTTCATCATCCAGTGGATCGCAAGTGAGATGGCGGGGAAGAGCATCATTCCGCTCGCGTTCTGGTACTGCAGCCTGGGCGGCGGCATCGTGTTGCTGTCTTATGCGATCTATCGCGAAGAGCCGGTGTTCATCGCCGGCCAGCTGCCAGGCATCATCGTGTACTCGCGCAATCTCTATTTCATCTATCGCGACAAGCGTGCGGCGCGCCCGGTGGTCGGGTGAGTAGCGAGTAGCGCATCGCGCGTTTCCCTACTCCCCACCCCCCACTCCCTGCTCCCTACTCCCCACTCCCTGCTCCCTACTCCCCACTCCCTGCTCTCTACTCCCCACTCCACGATCGCCACTGGAACCGGATTCGCCATCGTCTTTCACCCTCCTCGCACTGACAGATCAAACCCGGAAGTCTATACTCGGGTTCATCATTCTAGCGGGGATGCTCCATGTCGAGAGTCGTGCCGGTTGCGGTCGCCGGGGTCGCGTTGCTCGTTTCGGTCAGCGCTGTGCAGGCCCAGCTCTTCGGCGGTCGACGCGATGCTCCACCGCCCGTTCCCCAGAGCGATCAGCTCGATCCCGCTTTGTGCGATCAAATCGCGAGCATTCCCAACGCGCCCATGTCGCCCGAGGCCTGCAGGTCCATGATGATGATGCAGCAGAGCATGAAGTCCGCATCATCCGACCCGAGCGCCGTGCGTCCCGGCGATGAGAGCCTCTCCTGCGAGCAGATCACGGCCGAGATGAAGCAAGTCGGCGGGCCGATGGTCTCTCAGGAAACGGCGGCCCAGGCCAGAACGGCTGCGGACGCACAGCTCGCGCTGATGGAGAAGCAGAACGCGGAAGCCAAAGCCCTCATGGCGCAGCAGATGGCGGTGGGCATTGGAGCGGGCGCGCTCGGCATGGTGCCGGGTGGAGGCATTGCCGCCTCCGCGATTGCCGCTGGACAGCAGGCTCAAGCACAGTCGTTTGCCCAGCGTCAGCAGGCCGAGGCCGCGCCGGTCTATGCGCAGACCAGCAGATCCATCACCGCCACCACAACCGAGATGGGACAGTCGATGCAGAACAATCCGCGCTTCGCCCGTCTCATGCAGATGACCGTCGACAAGAACTGCCCGCCGCCGCCCGACGCTGTCGATCCGCGGCGATAAAGCGAAACGCGCCCGACGCCTCCGCTACTCCTTGAGTAAGCCCGACTGCTTCGCGATGTGCGTCGCGATCGCATCCATCAGCTGGGGCGAGAGGCAGTCATAGGGTTCCAGACCGATCTCCTTCAGTCGCGCCCTGATCTTCGGCATCTCGCTCGGGCGCGTACCCGACTCGATGACCGATGAGACAAAGGCGGCGAAGACCGGCGCCGCCCAGCCGCGGTCTTCGGACAACTCCGTATGGATGAAGTCGAAGCCGTAGAAAGGGTGCTTCGTGTTCTCGATGCGGCCATATAGGTGCACGCCGCAGCCGGTGCAGGCGTGGCGCTGGATCGTGGCGGAGGGGTCGACGATCTTGAGCTTGTTCGCGTTCGAGGTCACCGAGACCTTGTCGCGAGGTGCCACGGCGACGACGGAGAACAACGCGCCTTCGGGTTTCGAGCATTTCGTGCAACCGCAGGCATGGTTGAACGCGGTCTGCGCCGCGACCGAAACGGCGACCGGATCGCGCGTGCATTTGCAGACCAGCGTGCCGCCGGTGAAGCCCGGCGCTGTCGGTTGGATTCCACTATCGACGGAAGGGTGAATCGATACGGTTGCCATGGCGTCATCCTCTCGAGTTGACTCGGTTCCGAGACTTCAACGCATCAAACCTGATGACTTGGTGGCCCGGCGTCTGTTGGCGCGAGTGCCTGCCTAACCATAGCCGAGAACAGGAGCCGGCCCGAGTCCTGCCGCTCGGTACGCTTCGGCTTGCCCGGGTTTCTTGAGCCGCTATAGTCCGGCCCGTTTCAGCGGACAGGTGGCCGAGCGGCTGAAGGCGCACGCTTGGAAAGCGTGTATACCTGCAAGGGTATCGTGGGTTCGAATCCCACCCTGTCCGCCACCCTTCGCCCGCGAAGGCCGCCGCGCCGTAGCCCGAAGGGCGAAGGCGGCTCTGAACCGGCAAGCCACGGCTCCGCAAGTCTCAGTGCTTGCCGCGGAAATTTTTCCCGTGACGTTGTATTTCCGACCCCTTGTGAGTTATCTGACGAGCTGCTGCGAGAGGTCGGAAGCCCATGAAGAGTTGGCCAGTCCAAGTCGCGAAAGTCCGTCTTGCCGAGCAACCTGCTGCCCAGCCCACGTTGAAGGAGCTATTACTGTCCAATAGCGCACGTGGAGAGCTGAACATCCCCAAGAGGAGTGGAAAGTCCCGATGCGAGCCTCGTGAGCCCGTTTGATGCTACCAATGCAAACGTCGTGTCACACCGTGCTCACCCTGCGCCCTGCAATAAACATGGTAGCGGCGGTAGTCTGTATCGTGGGCATGCTGGCCAGTTGCAGCGAGCCTGAGGGCACCACGGCGTCGTCAGCGGCGAAGCAGACCTTCACCGACTGCGAAGGATGCCCAGAGATGGCGCGCATTCCGGCCGGCGAATTCACGATGGGCTCGCCGACGTCCGAGATGTATCGCGGTGCGGAAGCGCAGCATCAGGTCACGCTCCCCGCGTTCGCGCTCAGCAAATACGAAGTCACGTTCGACGAGTGGGATGCCTGCGTCGCCGATGGGGGCTGCGGCGCATACCGGCCCGAGGACAATGGCTGGGGCCACGGGAAGAATCCCGTGATCAACATCAGCTGGACCGACGCGAAGGCCTACGCGGAATGGCTCAGCCGCAAGACGGGCAAACCGTATCGGCTCCCGTCCGAGGCGGAATGGGAATATGCCGCGCGCGCCGGCACGACGACGTCGTTCTCGTTCGGCGAGACGATCACACCCGATCAGGTGAACTTCGACGCGAGCCCCAACGGGCAGAACCGTCAGCGCACTACGCCGGTCGGAAGCTTCCCCGCGAACGCGTTCGGCGTGCACGACATGCACGGCAATGTGTGGGAATGGATCGAGGACTGCTGGTCCGACGAATACACCGCCGAGACGCCGGCGAACGGCGCGCCGTTTACGCGCGAGAATTGCCAGGGCCATGTGATGCGCGGCGGATCGTGGGAGGACTATCAGGGCGAAGCGCGTTCGGCTGCGCGCGTGGGCGCGTTCACCGACGACGCATTTCCATCCGATGGATTCCGCGTCGCACTGTCGACGCAGTGAGCGCTAAATCCCCGCGTACCACTCGTAGCCGGAATCTTCCCAATAGCCGCCGCGGCCGCCGCGGATAGTGTCGAAGCGGTCGACCGCTTCGATCCGCGTGATGAATTTCGCCATCTTGTAGCCGAGCTGCCGTTCGACGCGGAGGCGCAGCGGCGCACCGTGTTTCAATTCCAGCGGCTTGCCGTTCATCTCGTAGGCGAGGATGGTTTGGGGATGGAACGCATCGATGAGATCGATGCTTTCGTAATAGGGGTCGCGCCCCTCGATATAGACGAGCACTTCGTCCGCGCAGTGGAACACGATGAAGCGCGCCTCGGGGCGCAAGCCCACGCGATCGAGCACGGCCGAAAGGGGCGGCCCGGTCCAGCTGCCGATGGCGCTCCAGCCCTCGACGCAATCGTGCCGCGTGATCTGCGTCCGCGCGTTCAGCGCGCGGAGATCGGCGAGCGAGAAGCTCATCGGGTTCATCACGAGACCGTCGACCTGAAGCCGCCAGTCGGCGTAGCCGTTGTTGGCGAGCTCCATGTACTCGGGCGGCAGGTTGTTCGGATCCTGCGAGCCATTGGCCTTGAAGCGTTCCGAGATGTCGGCCTCAGTGTATTCGCGCGCGAGCACCTGGCGGCCGATGAGCGTACGCTGCGAGCCGTAGGTGAGCTTTTCGGCGCCTCGCAGCATCTCCTGGAACGTCGGCGATTCCGCGAGCCTATCGCAGCCGCCAAGGATCAGCGTCGCGGCGCCGCTGACGAGGACGTAGCGCCGGCTGAGCAGCAATGGCCGTTTCGGCGCGGAAAGAAGTTTGCGCATCGCCCGAGATTAGCACGTCTCAAGCGCCGACGGCGCGCACCCCCTCAGCGCGAAAAGGCGAAAGTGACGCCCATGCGGATTTCGGTCTCGGGGTCGCCGTCGACCGCGGCCTGACGCACGGCGAAGTCGAAGGCGAGGCCGTCGCGGACTTCCCAGATCACGCCCAAAAGCCCCGCAATCGTCTCAGACTCGGAGAACTCGCGCTCGTACACGATCTCGGCAACAGGACGAACTGCACCGAAGCTCGGCCCTTCGAGGATCGCGCCCAGGAACATCTCGCCGCGGTTATCGCGCGTCAGCGTCGCCGCGGCCGTGAAGTGGATTGCGCCCCATGACCACTGGTTGCCGATGATGCCCGCCAGCTCCGCGCCGAAGCCCGCCTGGTCGTTGATGCCCGGCAACAGAGTACCGATCTCGATCGCGACGCTGGGACCCGCCTGCCCCTGGAGCGTCCCGTCCCGCACGACGTGCTTGAGGAACGCCCCGTTCTCGACGAGGACGCCGGTGGCGCCCGGCGCATGCTCGCCCTGCCCCTCGATGACGAGCTCCCAATTGCGCGCGAAGCCGTAGTTGAACCTCAGTTGCGGCGATATCCACGTGTCGCCCGAGTCGTCGTGGCGATAGCTGACCGGGCTGAGCTCGATTTCGAACTCGCCGGGCTCGGCGACCGCTGGATCGGTGGAATCGAACGGCCGATAGGCGTTCGCGCCGTGCGGCCAGCCGATCGTCAACGCCAGCAACAGAAGCCAAAGGCTGCGCGAAGACCGCAATGACGCCCTCCCTCAGTGCGCCACGCGCCAGGGCGAGCGATCCGTCCACGTCTTGAGCGCCGCTGTCGCCCACGCGGTGTCCTTGTCCGTGTGACAGACATTGCAGGCGTTCGGAATCTTCGTCGCATCCGTTTGAGCGGGCGACACGAAGTGGAAGGTGTGACTGCTGACATTCACGTTGGCGATGGTCTGCTCGATCTTCGGCATATGGCAGGCGACGCACTGGCTTCCGGTGCTGTCGGCCTTGTGATGCGTGTGGGCTTCGATCGAGACGGCACGCGGCCCGGTCTGCGAATTCGGGCTGTGACAGGTCGTGCAGATCTGGTTCGCCGGCATTCGGAGGATGGAGTCGTTCTCGCTGCCGTGCGGATCGTGGCAACTGAAGCAGGTGACGCCGCGCTCATACATGAGGCTCTGAACGTAGTCGTTGCCCTGCATGCGGTTCTTGTGACCGGTCCCGTTCGGGAAATGCGTGAAGGTCGTCCCGCCGAGCTCGTGCTCCTCGAGCTTCCAGAAGTCGGCGAGGTTGAGCCCGACATGATAGCCGACCGGCCAGTCGTAATATTTTCCGGCAATCGGACTCGTAAGCGGCTGGCCCTGCGAATGGCACTGGATGCAGGTGTCGTTCGCCTGGACATGATCCATGCGCGCGGGATTGAGGATTGTTGAGCGCGTCTTCTGCTGGACGTGCACGCTGCCTGCGCCGTGGCAGCGCTCGCAGCCCACATTCCATTCGGTGACCGTCTTGGTCTCGATGTTGTAGTTGACGGAATGACAACCGTCGCACAGCGGCCCCGTCGGACGCTGGAAATTGTCCGCCGGATAGAACGCGGTCCACCAATCGGTGCCGTCGGCGACCATGTAGGGCCGCCACACCTTGTTCATCACGTCCCACTGCGCGGCGAACGGAAAGTAGTCGTCGCCGACCTTCTTGAAGTAGCGCTGCTTCCACCGGCTGCCATAGACAAGTGCGACGTCGTTCGCCGAGAACGTGAGCAGCGTATGGGGCATCGAAAAATCCGGGATGATCGCGTCGGGATGTTCGCGCGGATCGCGCACGACATTCGCCATCCGCGTTTTGCTCCAGCGGTCATAGACTTGCTGGTGACACTCCCGGCACGACGCAGAGCCGACATAAGTCGCGGACGGGATGGGCTCGGTCGGCCCGCTGACAACGATCGGCGCGACCTCGGGCAAGCGGCGGATATACGCGACAAGTCGCCAGATATCGCTGTCCGGCATGTCCCATGCGGGCATGGCCGTGTTCCGGATGCCGTTGCGGATGTGATAAAAAATCTCGCCGTCGCTCAGCTCTGCTGTGACCGTGCGAAGCGCGGGCGGACGAGGATATTGTCCGGCGCCCAGTTGTGTCCTGCCGCCGCCGTCATAGGCGTGACAAATCTCGCACTTCTGCCGGAACAAGTCGGCGCCCGCAGCAACGGCGGCAGGATCGGGACTGTCGCCAAGCGGATTGACGGCGCGCCGCGCTTCTGCGGGAACGCTCTGGCGCAAAAGCCACGTCGCCAGCATCACTTCGACGCGCGGCGGCTCCCTTCGCGCGACGGAAAGCCCCGGCACCACCAACATGTACAGCCCAGCGACCACAGCCGCGATGACGATGAGAAGGCCAGCAGTCCTTGCGAACCTGAGTCTGCGAAACATCGCTAGCCCTCCACCTTGCGTTCCGTCCTCGCCCCACGTTTGCGGCCGAAGACGGCATAAAGATTGTCGAAAATCGCCGCTCCTCGCAGGAGTCGCTCATCGTCGTCGCGCGTGTCCGCGCAGATGCCGTTGATCAGCGTCTTGATGCCGGGGGCTTCCTCGCGCGCGTACTTCTCGTCCTTGAGGTCGATGTCATGGACGATTTCCGCGATCGCCGTCAGCGCGGGGTCGTCAAGTCCGGCGCGAGCCATGAGCACCTCGAAGCTGCAACGGTCTCCTTCGTGCGTGAACTCGGCATCGAACATATCGAAGCGCAGTTCGTTCGGCTGCGGCTCGTAACCCTTGGGTGGAACGAATTTGAAGGAGGCCTTCGCATCGATGAAGCGACGGACGAGCCACGCGCAGGCAATACGATCGACATGAACGCCGATGCGAGTCACCCAAACGCGGCCGGTGAGACTTTCAAAGACGGCGTTGGGAGCGCGTTCGTCGGCATTTGGCTCGACGCCCCGTTCTGTAAGCGATTGCTCCAGTCCGCGAAGCAACCCATCGGCCGATTGGCGTCCGTTCGCATCGAAGAAGTCGATTGCCGTGTTCTGTGTGTGCCGGGCCTTGAGGCGAGCGAATTGCGCCTTGAGGTCGGCGCGCGATTCGGTCAGCGGGGTTTCGGCCAGTCTTGCGGCGACAGCGCGCGCTTCCTCGGCGATTTCGGCGTAGTCGGCATCGCGAGCGGCATTGAAGAGCTCGCGGATGTCGCCGTCGGTGAGCCCGTCAATGAACTGGGCCTCGCAGATCACCGCTTCGCCGCCGGAGTCCTGGATTTCCTTGAGCAGCCACTCGAAGTCCTCCTGGCTGTGCTCCGAGGCGGGCAAGGCGTGTACGGCATTCTTCACTGCGACAGCACCGAGCGCCTGGAGCCGGCGCCAGATTTTCACTCTGACATAAGCGGGCTTCGCCGGAAGCTGATGGATAAGCAGCATCCATCGCTCGCGCTGAGCAACCTTCGGAAATTCGGCGGTTAGCGCAACCTCTACCATAGGCAATCTGTATCACTGCGAAGATACTATGCAACATATGTATCAATACACGAAGCAAACGCCTGCGTTGACTTTGCATGACGCAGATCGTAATGCTCATTTGGATATCACGGCAGTCGAACCGTGAACCGTCGTGACTAAGAGCCCCTCGAGCGTGGTTTGACAGCACAAATGGAGCTGTCATCGAACGGCGCACCACCCGCGCCGTCGCGTCTCGTTGCGGCCGAGGGGCAACAAGTGATGGGCAGATTTTCCACGGCTCGCGTCTTGTTGAACGGCAGCGCCATCGCCGCGCTCGCGTCGACGGCCTTCGCCCAGACGGCTGCACCGGACGGGACGCAGTTTGCGGCGGCCGAGACGGCGAACAATCCCAACGCAGTGGAACGCGTTCTCATCACTGCGCGCCGGCGCGAAGAAGACCCTCAGCGGGTGCCGATCTCGCTGTCGGTGATCCCGATGGAGACCCTTGAGCGGACGCGGACCTACAACATCAACCAGCTCACGCTGCTCCAGCCGAGCGTGAACTACACCTCGCCCAATCCGCGCAACACCGCGCTTACCATTCGCGGCCTCGGCAGCAGCGTGGTCGCGATCGCCCAGGCCAATGACGGACTGGAACCCGGCGTCGGCTTCTATGTCGATCAGGTCTATCACGGGCGGCCAGCGACCGCGGCCTTCGACTTTGTCGACGTCGAGCGCGTGGAGGTTCTGCGCGGCCCGCAAGGGACATTGTTCGGAAAGAACACCACGGCGGGCGCCGTCAACATCACGACCCGGGAACCGACGTTCCAGCGCGAGTTCCTCGCCGAGGCTTCCGGGGGAAACATCGGGTACTTCCAGGGCAAGGCCGCGTTTGCCGGACCTATCGTCGACAACGTCTTGGCGGGGCGCGTATCGGTGGCCTACACGCGGCGGGACGGCGTTATCGACAACGTCACCACGGGCGCGCACAACAACAACGTCAAGACCATTGCAAGCCGCGCTCAGATCCTCTTTCGGCCGAGCGAGAATTTCCGTTTCCTCCTGAGCGGGGACTACTCCGTCTTCGACGTGAACTGCTGCACGCAAGTCTTCGTGCGCGTCGCTCCCACACTGAAGCCCCCGGCACAGCAATATCCCGCACTGGCGGCCGGCAAGAACTACGCGCCGCCCAGCATGGATCCTTACGATCGCAAAACCGATATCGACGCGCGTCTGGCGGTCGATACCGGCGAGGGCGGCATTTCGGGTACCGCCGACTGGAACCTCGGAGCGGTGACTCTGACGTCCGTCAGCGCTTGGCGCTGGTGGGAATGGGATGCCGCGAACGATCGCGATTACACGTCGTTGAGCATCCAAACGCTTCAGCACATTCCTTCGCGCCAGATCCAATACAGCCAAGAGTTCCGGGTCGCCTCCAACGGAATCCGCACGGTGGACTATGTCGCCGGCCTGTACTGGTTTCAGCAAACGATCAAAGGCCACCCGATTACACAGTACGGACCCGATGCCGCGTACTGGTTGTTGGGACCTCCGCCGGGCATTCCCAGCAATCTGCTCGACGGCTATCGCACCGAGGGCCACACCAAGTTCACTACGGACAGCTATGCTGCGTTCGGCGAGCTGGTTTGGCATGTCACCGACCGGCTAAGCGTCAGTCCCGGCATACGCTACACCTACGAAGACAAGCATGGGACATTCGAGTCCCAAGTCTCCGGCGGACTCGATACGACCAATTCGACGCTGATCGCGCGCAAACTGTCGGTCCTGAGGCCGCAGTCCTACTCGGCGGCCGTTTCCGACGGCAGCGCGTCCGGGCGCTTCAACGTGTCGTATCAACTGAGCGACATCCAAATGGTCTATGCCAGCTATGCGTTGGGCTACAAGTCCGGCGGTATCAATATGTCCGGCTTGCCGCTGAACCCGGCAAACCTCCCCGCCTTGTCGACGGCCGTCGTCAAACCCGAGAGAGCCACGACCTACGAGGTTGGCGTGAAAACCGAGCTTTTCCAGAATCGGCTCGTGCTCAACCTCGATGCTTTCTATACGACCGTGCGCGACTTCCAGGCCAACGTTGTTGATACCGCGCCGGGCGCGCTCAGAGGCTATCTCTCCAACGTCGATAAAGTTCGTGTCCCGGGCATCGAGCTCGAGAGCAATTTTGTAGTCACCCAGAACCTATCAGGACATTTCGCGCTCACATGGATGGACGCGCAGTACGCGTCATACGAGGATGGCCCGTGTCCGATTGAGAGAGTCGGGACGACCACGACCGTTTGCGACTTGAGCGGCAAACCGCTTACCGCGGCCCCGAGATGGGGCTGGTCCGCGGGCGGAGAATACGCCCACGATGTGCCATACCTTGACGGCGAGCTCTTTGTGGGCGTGGAAGCAAGCTATCGAAGCAAGATGTCCGGCGATCCATCGGCATCGGCATACACAGTCATCGACGGCTACACGATCGTCAATTTGGCGGTGGGTTACCGTCAGACGGGCCCGTGGGAAGTGTTCGTCTGGGTAAAGAATCTGTTCGACGAGAACTACATGCAGAACTTGACTGTCCAGGCGGGCAATTCGGGCCTGATCCTCGGCACTCCAAATGACCCGCGTCTCTTCGGATTTACGGTGCGCGCGAGATATTGACTTGAAAGCGCAGCACACGTCGGGAGCGACTGCTGCAAAGGGTAAGGTTATCAGCGCCGGTTCGTTGCGATAACGTCGCTACTGCTTTGACTGCGCCAGTGTTGGGACACCAAATGCCGGGGGGCAAGAGACACAGCAGATGTCATCAAGCTCGTAATCGCCAATGATGACGTGGGAAGTCGTACTCGCCGTATGCATGGTGTTCGCGTCGGCGCTCTATACGACCGTCGGACACGCCGGTGCATCCGCGTACCTCGCACTGATGGCTCTGTTCGGCGTCGCGCCGGAAGTCATGCGGCCGACCGCTCTCGTGCTCAACATCATCGTGGCGACCTTCACCATGGCGCGCTTCTGGCATGCGGGCATGTTCCGCTGGCGAACGCTGTGGCCATTCCTGATCGGCGCTATTCCCGCAAGCTTCATCGGCGGCGCCATTGTCCTGCCGACGCAGCTCTACCGCCCGCTGGTCGGTCTGATCTTGTTCGCGGCCGCGGTCCGATTCTTGTGGCCGAAGCTGTTCCCACACGCCCAAGAGGTACGAGACCCACCGATCGTTCCCGCCGTTGCAAGCGGCGGGCTGATTGGCTTGCTCTCAGGCCTGACCGGGACAGGCGGCGGCATATTCCTCTCGCCCCTCATGCTGCTTATGGGATGGTCTGAAACACGGATGGCATCGGGTGTCGCCGCCGCCTTCATCTGGTGCATTTCCATTGCAGGACTCGCGGGCAACATCGCCGCGGTTCAAGAGTTGCCCTCGCAGCTTCCCATGTACGCGACAGCCGTTATGGTCGGTGCCGTGGTCGGCACGACCCTGGGAACTCGGCTGCTTACGACCGCAGGCATCTTGAAGGCGCTGGGTTTTGTCCTCATCATCGCGGGAGCGAAACTTGTGGGAGTCTATTGACGGCTCTGAATTCGCGAATTGCGCGCGCGAGATATTGACCGCCGGTACCGCGCTTCGCCTCACGAAGACGCTCGCGTCAGCGCCTTTTGACGTTCGCGAGTGTCCGGAGGCCAGCGGCTTTGGATGAACGCGAGCACAGCCGCAATCTCCGCGTCGCTCAGCACGCTCTCGAACGCCGGCATGTCGCTTTGATAACCCGGCACGACGGCAGACAGCCCCTTCTTCGTGATGAGCATCAATTGCTGATTGGGGTGGTGCCATGTGTGCCCGGAGACATCGTGCGGCGGTGCGGGAAGGCGTCCGTTCGGCTTGCGATCCATCCAGTTCGGCTGCCCTTCGAGATTGGCGCCATGGCACGTCGCGCAGTGCGCGGCGTAAATCCGCTCCCCCAGAGCGACCTGGGATGGATCGTCGGGATCGATCGCCGATGATTGCGGATAGAGGCCGAACCACAACAGCGCCGCGCCGGCAGCGAGCAAAGCCACGGCTGCGGGGAGCCACGCATAGAGACGCCGGGTCATCGTCGGACTGAGAGACTCCTACACGTTCATGAACACGCGGCTGCGACCGAAGCCCGGTACGATTTCATAAACGGCGATCGGGCCCGACCGTGGCCCTTCCATTCCGGGCAAGCCCACGGGCATGCCGGGGATCGAGATGCCGATGATCTTCGGCCGCTCGCCGAGCAATTTGCGGATCGGCTCCACAGGGACATGGCCGATCACGACATACCCATCCATCTCGATGAGATGGCACCCGTTCAGCTGGGAGGGCACCTTGGCTTCCGCGAACTTCGCAAGGAGATCGGCCGTCGGAATGATCTCGACGGCAAAGCCGTTGTCGTTGAGATAGGCCGCGTGCCCTTCGCAGCACGGGCAATTCGGGTCCTTGTACAGCTTGACTTGCATTCTCTGCTGCGCGCGCGTGCCAAGCGGCAGAAAAGTCGCAGCCGTCGCAAGAAGCAGGACCGAGCGGCGGTTCATGCGCCTGACCTCATCAAACATCCTCGTTCTCCTCCCCAAGCCTGAACAGGCGGCTAACGAACAGATTGTGCGCCTTAGCCCGGGTGCCCGTCTAGACAACCCAAGTGATCCGCTGGCGATCGGGCTCACGCTCTGCGCGAGATATTGAACCGCGCGCCTCTTGGCCTAGGCGGCGACCCAGCGACGTGCTTCCATCCCGATATAAAAACTGAGGCGACGGGGGGACGCCGCATGAAGGTTCACGCTTGGGCGGGCGTGGTTCTGCTCACCATCTCTGCTGTGACGTCCGCTCGTGCCGCGGTGCCGCCGCTTGGCGTGGGATCGTTCGCGGTCGCACCGACCATCGACGGCGAGATCGGCGATGCCGAGTGGATGGGTGCTGCCGTCGCCGACCAGAACTTCGTGCAGTTCGAGCCGGCTTATGGCGAGCCGTCGCCGTATCGCACGGTCGTGCGCGTGGGTCAGACGGCGAACGCGCTGTATGTCGCGGTCGAGGCCTACGATCCCGATATCGCGCGGCTGTCCGCTGCGATCACTCAGCGTGACACCATCACCAACCGCGACAACAACGTGATCCAGGACGACACCGTCGCCGTTCTGCTCGATCCCTTCGGCGACGGGCGAACGGCATACATCTTCCGCACCAATCCGCTTTCGACCCAGGAGGACGGCCGAATTGCAGACAACGGCCGGGCTGTCGATCTGCAATGGGACAATTCCTGGCGGTCGGCGGCCGTGCGCCGCGAGGATCGCTGGACGGTCGAGTTCGAGATTCCGTTCTCCATCCTGATCTACGCGGCAGGCCAGGATCGCACGTGGAAAGCCAATTTCGTGCGCACGCTGCCGCGGCGGCTGGAAACGTCCGTGTGGTCAGGCCCTGCAGAGTCGGTCTTCCGGGTTTCCGGCTTCGGCGATCTGACCGGCATCGACACCCCCGTGCAGCGCGCCGATGTCTGGCAATTCATTCCCTATGGGATCGTCTCGTATGAAGTGGACAAAGGCGCGCGCGCGGAATTCGGCGGCGACGTCCGCTGGCGGCCGTCGAGCAATCTCGGCGCGGACTTCACTTACAATCCCGATTTCGCGCTGGTCGATGCGGACGTGGAGGTCATCAACCTCACGCGCTTCGAAGTGCAGGTGCCGGAGAAGCGCCCGTTTTTCCTGGAAGGCACCGAACAGTTCAACCAGCGCTACCCGCAGTTCCACAGCCGGCGGCTGGGCGACATCACCTGGGGCGTGAAATCCAACGGAAGGATTGGCGCCGGCACCGACTTCTCGCTCATCACGGCTTCGGAAGATTTGTATGTCCAAAACACGCCGAGCGAAAAGAAGACCGCGTATTACGGGATTCTGCGCGTCCAGCAGAGCATCGGCCGCGGCTCCACCATCGGCCTGCTTGCCACCAATCGCAATTGGGGGAGCACGAACCAAGGCTCGCTTGGCGCCGATACGACGCTGTATTTCACCGACACGCTCAACTTCCAGGCACAGATCTTCGAGGTGCACGGTCCGACCGCCGACGGCGGTTTCGCGTGGTTTCTGCGCCCGAGCTACGACACCTCGACCACGCATTTCCACGTGCGCTGGGGCCATTTCGCGCCCGGCATCCTCAGGGACTTCAACGTCATGGGCTTCCTTCAGGATGACAACCGCAAGGAGTTCGACACCAATTTCGGCCACACGTTCTTCTTCGAGGAGGGCTGGTTCGAACGCGTGCGCCCGTCCGTCAATTTCAATCGCAGCACCGGCTATGATCAGGGTGTGCTGCGGCGTTATTCGCTCGCTCCGACCATAGACGCCCAGCTGCGCAACGGCCTCGAGTTCGAAATCAACTACAGAAACGAGTACAGGCTCATCGAGCCCGAGGGCTACTACAACCAGCAAACCACCTTCCGTGGCGGCTGGAACAGCCGCGACGGGCGCTCCATCTTCTTCACTGTCGGCACAGGCGTGAATTTCGACAACGATCTGTTTCTCTACGGCGGAGAAGCGCGCTGGGCGTTCGGCGATAACTTTCGGGTGTCCTATAGTTTGACGCGGCTCGAGCTCGCGCCCGACTACGAGGACGAGAGCACGATCATCCACATCTTCGAGACCACCTACGCCTTCAACCCGGACCTCTATGTGCGGGCGTTCTTCCAATCGAATTCGGTGATCGGCAAGGAGAACGTGCAGGTCCTGGGCGTTTGGCGGTTCAATCCGCCCTTCGGCCAGCTTCAGGTCGCCTATCAGAAGGGGACATCCGCGTTCGGCACGCAATCGGACCAGGGGCACACCTTCTTCACGAAGCTCGCCTGGGTTCTCTGACGAAAGACCAAAGCACGAAGGCCCGCTGGCCGGCGCGGGCCTTCGCACTGCCGCGCAGGGGAGCGGGATTAGTTCCCCTGGGCGAGCATGTCGTTGATCTGCGCGCTCGCGCCCTCGACGGCCCTGAAGGTCAGCGTCATGCGCGACTCCGTGAGACCGCCCTGGCAGCGGAACCCGCACGTGTCCGCGGATCGCGCGCTCGTGCCGATCAGTGTGGCGCTGCCCTCGCTCGTCATGCGGGCATAGTCGGCCGGCTGGAGGCCTTTGCTGTCGCCCACGCTCGCGCGCTTCACGAGGTAGACGCTGCCCTTGGCGACGACGATGAAGCTGCCGGCGCCCGGGTTCGCGCTCGCGACCCGCTCGATGGAGAGCGTGGCGGAGCCGGAGCCGAAGCTCGACTTCGCGGGATTGATCTTCCACAGCCCGTCATCCGAGGTGGCCGCGAGGCCGGCCTGCGGCAGTGCCGCTGCCAGAATGAGGGCGCCAAAGGTGGAGACGAGGGTGCGGCGGACGGTGGTGGTGGAAGCAAACTGTGTCATTGGAACCTCCGTTTGGTTTGAGTGGGCCTGGTTGGGCATCGGTTCCGCGTCCTTTCCGCTTTGCGATGCTCAACGGTCGCCATCCTGAGGAGGGGGCGTGAGGCTCAGCGTTGCCTGGAGGTGAAGAACGCCGTGAAGGGAGGCGTGAAACTTTGCTATGATGCGTGAAAGTCAGCGAAAAACCGCTCGCAGCGACCTTTTACGAGGTAGGCATGGACGGGGCTTCGGGTTTCGGCACCGGAATTGACGGCTCTGCGCGCTGGTCGCTTCGCTTGCTGGGTGACTTTCAGCTCACGGAGCGGGCAAGCGGCGAGAAAGTCGCCCTACCCGGTAAGCGCGAAAGGGTGCTGCTGGCCTATCTGGCACTAAGCCCCAACGGCCGCCAGCCCCGCCGGAAACTGGTGACCCTGCTCTGGGGTGAGGCCGCAGACGAGACGACGCTGGAGAACCTGCGCACCTCGATCTTCAACCTGCGCAAGGCCTTGGGCGATACGGAGCACCGCATCCTCGGCTCCGAGGACCGCGACATCGTGCAGGACACGGCGGCTTTCCAGGTGGATGTCCTTGAGTTTCACCGCCTTGCTGCGGCGCAAAACACCGGCGACCTGGAAGAGGCGGCAAAGCTCTACGCCGGCGACTTTCTGGAGGGCCTCAGCATAGAGAGCGATGAGTTCGAGTCCTGGCGCCGCGAGGAATCCACCCGCTGCAAGGGCCAGGTCCTCGATGCTCTGACGAAGCTGATGGGACAATTGGCGGCGGCGGGGGAGAACGAGCAGGCCATCGAGACGGGACTGCGCATTTTGCGCCTGGAACCCTTGCACGAGGAGGCGGTGCGCCGCCTGATGCGGCTCTATGCGGAGAACGGGCGGCGCACAGCCGGCGTCGAGCTCTACAAGACGCTCGCGGAGTCGCTGAAGAAAGAGCTCGGCGCCCAACCCGA
>Ga0184629_10000195_pt1 | contig 26925 bp, 27 predicted proteins | sample PLM4_32_b1_FD_133158 | JGI IMG/M metagenome (GOLD analysis project Ga0184629, IMG submission 133158) | Groundwater sediment microbial communities from an aquifer in East River, Colorado, USA - PLM4_32_b1 | ecosystem: Environmental > Terrestrial > Soil > Riparian zone | place: USA: East River...
GATATACGCGTCGGTCGAGAACGACGACAGGCTGCCGAGCCAGCTCAGCCCCATCGGATCGAACCGCGCGGTCCGCTCGCCCTGGATCGCGAGCTGCGGCACCGCGCGCTGCACGTTCGCGATCACGGTCCCGTCCTTCGGTGCGCCTTGCGCGAACGAATTGGCGAGCGCCACCCCGCCGCCTTGGTCGCGGTTCTCTGCAACGATTGCAGGCGTTCCGGGAATGAACCGCCCGAGATGCCGCGCGACCAACCGTCCCGCGAGATTGTTGATGCCGCCCGGCGCCGTCGGAATGATCAGCGTGATCGTGCGCCCGCGATAGAACTCGCCCACGCCTTGCGCCGCCGCTCCGCGAGGCACACCCGCCGCCGCCATCGCCGCGGCCGAGAAGCGCAAGAATTGCCCCCGCGTCATCATTGCCCTAACCCCGGAGCAACGTTGCGAGCCCGAGAAATGCCGGGTTCGGCCGCGTCACCACGAATGTCGGGATCTCGCTCAAATACGCGCGATACCGCCCGCGGAATTCGAACCGCTCGCGGAAGCTCGATTGCACGAACGTGCCCAGGATCCTCGGCACAATGCCGCCCATGATGTACACGCCGCCGCGCGCGCCGAACGTCAGCGCGACCGAGCCCGCGAACGTACCGAGCATGGCGCAGAACATCATCACCGTCTCGCGGCACTGCGGATCGCAGCCGGGATAGAGATCGGTGATGCGTTCGGGCGTCAGCGGCGCTGCAGGTTTGCCTGCAAGCTCGCACAACACGTCGTACAGGTTCACCAACCCGGGCCCCGACAGCACGCGCTCGGCCGAGACATGCGCATATTGCCGGCGCAGGATGTCGATGATCGCCCCCTCGCGCGAATCCATCGGCGCGAGCGTCGCATGGCCGCCTTCGCCCGCGATCGGCGTCCACTTGCCGCCACAGCGGATCAATCCGGCGACGCCGAGCCCTGTCCCCGGCCCGAGGACCGCGACTGGCTCGCCGTCGACCGGTCTGCCTTCGCCGACCTGCACGATGTCGTTGCCCGAAAACTGCGGCACCGCGAGCGCGTTGGCGACGAAATCGTTGACCACGTACAGCGCCGACCAGCCGTAGCGCCGCCGCACATCCTCGATCGAGAAGATCCATGGCGCATTCATCATGGTGACCTTGTCGCCGATGATCGGCGCCGCCACCGCGAACGCGGCCTCTTCTGGCCACTCCTCGCGCGGCACGAGCGCGAGATAGGCGTCGATCGCCTCGCCGATCGTCTCGTAGTCGAGGTTGCGCAACGCTTCGGCCCGCAGCACGAGCCCGTCAGGCGCGAGCAGCGCAAAGCGCACATTGGTCGCGCCGACGTCGCCAAGGAGCTTTGTACCTCTCAATGGGAAGCTCCGTGCGTCAACTCAGACCTTCGGGCTCTCGGCAAGTCCGCTCGAAGCAGAAGCGTGGCCATAGATCTGTCCCATCAGCGCGATCGTTACCGCGCCGATCATCATCGGTCCCGCGGCCAAATAGAAGAGGCCTGAGGGGCTCCAGCCGTCCTGGAGCAAGACGCCCGCCGCGTAGGGGCCGATCACCCCGCCGATGCGCCCAATCCCGAGCGCCCAGCCGAGCCCAGTTCCGCGCAAGGCCGTGGGATAGAAATAGACGCTGAGCGCGTTGTTCGCCTTCTGGCCACCGGACAGGCAGAAGCCGAGCGCAAGCGACATCGCCGTCAGCAGGAACGCGCCCGCCGCCGTCATCAGCGAGGCCATCAGCACGACCGAAAGTGCCGAGATCGCGAACAGGCCTGCGACCACGAGATACGGCCCGAACTTGTCCATCAGCGGCCCGATGATGAACGCCGCCACGATCCCGCCCGCGAGCCCGACCGTCGTCGCGAGGATCGCCTCCTGCTGGCTCAATCCCACCTGCACCAGCAGCGATGTGAGCCATTTCTGCATGAAGAAATAGATCATCAGGTTCATGAACATGCCGGTCCACACGAAGATCGTGCCGAGCAACCGGTTGTCCTCCAGCAATTGGCGCACCGCCACTTTGCGGTCGCCTTGCGTGCCTGCGATCAGCCGCACCGTGTCCGGTATCGAGAGATCGGGCGCCATCCGCCTCAAGGTTCGGACCGCCCGCGGGCGATCGTTGCCGCGATTGACCAAGTACTCGATCGACTCGGGGAGCACGAACACGAACAGCACCGCGAACATCAGCGTGACGATGCCGCCGAATGCGAGCACCGCGCGCCAGCTGAACGGCTCGATCAGTACGCTCGACGCGAGCCCCGCGCCGATCTGCCCGACGGAGAACCCGATATAGATGAGCGTGATCGCGGTCGAACGCCGGTTCTCAGGGATGTATTCGCCGGTCAGCGCGACCGCGCTCGGCATCGCGCCGCCCACGCCCACGCCCGTCAGGAAGCGGAAGAACAGCAGCATCTCGACAGTGCTCGACGTGATGGTGAGGAACGTCATCAGGCCGAAGAATGTCGTGCAGGCGATCACCGTGCGCTTGTGCCCGAACCGCGCGGAGAGCGGCGCCACGAACAGATAGCCGAGCAGAAGCCCCACCATGTCCGCGGTTAGGATCGTGCCCAGCACGCTCGCCGGCACGCTCCACTCGCGCGTGATCTGCGGCGCGATATAACCGATCGCGGACGTATCGAATCCTTCGACGAACAGCGCGCACGCGCCCAGCACGGCGACCACGATCTGCGGCCTGCCGATTTTGCGCGCGTTGATCAGCGCATCGGTCTCGATCACGCCTGAGGTTTCCATGCTCATCATGCTTTCGCCGGCTGCTGCACGCTTGCGACCATCGGGCGTTCCTCGATGGGCTCCTCGCCATAATGGCGTCCCATCAGGAAGATCGCCGTTCCGCCGACGAGAAGCGGAATCGCCGTCACGCAGAACACGGTCGTCGCCGACCATGCGAGTGAGCCGAGCAGATAGCCGAACAGGATGGGCCCCACAATCGAGCCCGACCGCCCGACGCCCAAGCCCCAGCCGAGCCCGGTCGAGCGCAACGCCACCGGATAGAAATACACCGACAGCGCGTTGTGCGCCTTCTGGATGCTGCTGGTGCAGAAGCCCGCGGCGAACGCGGCCGAGAGCACGAGGCCCGCCGAGTCGAACAAGAGCGATAGGCCGAGCAGGCTGCGGAACAACGCGGCGAAGGCGAACAGCGCCACCGTCACCCGATAGGGCCCGAATTTGTCCATCAGCGGCCCGATGATGAACGCGCTCACGATGCCCGCGATGAAGGCCGAGCCCGTCGCCCGGATCGCCACGCTTTGGTCGAAACCGGAGCGCAGCAAGATCTCGGTCAGCCACGTCTGTACTGTCGTGTTGGCGATGAGGTTCATGCCGATCGCGAGCCAGATCACCAGCGTCCCGAACGAGCGTCCCTGCTGGAACAATTGCGGCAGCAATTGCCAGATCGTGAGCTTGCTCTTGCTCCGCGCGCCCGCAACCAGGTTCGCGTCATGCGGCAGCGCCGGCGCAATGCGCCTCAGGATGCCCGCCGCGCGTTCGGGCCTGCCGCTGCGGTTGACGAGATACTCGAGCGAATCCGGCAGCAGCACCATCAGGACCGCGGCCATCGTGAGCGCAATCGCTCCGCCGATCCAGAACGAGGCCTGCCAGCCATAAGGCTGCAGCACGAGATTCGTCACCTCGCCCGAGCTGAATTGCCCGATCGATAGTCCGCAATAGATGAAGCTGATCGCGGTCGATCTTCGCCACTTCGGAAAATACTCGCCGGTGAGCGCAACCGCGCTCGGGATCGACCCGCCGAGCCCGATGCCGGTGAGCAGCCGCACGACGAACAGCTCGATCGTCCCGCTCGCCGTGGTCGTCAGAAGCGCCATCGCGCCGAACAGCGCCACGCAGCCGATCGCGATCCGCTTGTGCCCGAAATAGCCCGACATCGGCGATACGGCGAGATACCCCGCCATCAGCCCGAACTTGTCGGCCGCGAGGATCCAGCCCAGCACCTCGCGCGGAATGTCCCACTCGCGCGCGATCTGAGGCGCGACATAGGAGATGACCTGCACGTTGTAGCCGTTGACGACGAGGATCAGCGCGCCCAGCACGCCGACCATGATCTGCAGGCGGCCGATCCCGCTCGCATTGATCACGTCGTCGGTGTCGAGAACCGCGCCCGGCCGCTCCATGTCTCCTCCGAACCCGCGGATGTGCCTCCACTCACCTTGAGCCTAGAGGAAATCGCCGCGCGATACAGGTGCGGATTACGCCTTTTTGTGCCGGTTACGGGTGAATACAACCAGACTGACCAGGGATAGCGCCGCCAACAGCACATAGATCAAAAGCAAATCAACGCGGATGTTGCATTCGCCGGAGCACAGCAGGCGAAGCTTCATCGCGTATTCGTAGGGCACGTAGGCCAGCCACGCGATCCCCGCTATGAGGATCACGCGCGCCTTCGAAACCGAATGGAGATAGAAAAACAGCGCCGCTGGCACGAGCGCGAGCAACGGATACTCGATCATGATCGCCATGATGCTCAGCACGCTCACTGTTCAAGCCCTCGCCAAATCCAGCCCAAGATTCTAGAGGCGAATGCCAGAAACGTGACACCGCTTGACCGGATGCGCCAGGGTCAGCGCCTTATCGGCAAGGCGGCTGAATGTTATCATCTGGCCTGGGAAAGGTGATCACCTGCTCAAGAACGAGCAAACTGGAGGAGGACACGACATGAAGAATGGACTGAAGATTTCTGCGCTAGTGGTTCTCCCTGTCCTGTGCTCAGTGCCCGCCGTTTTGCTGGCGGCTGCTGCCCCGACCATGAGCTTCTTTGTCACCAGTGTCGGTCCGGGCAAGGGAGCAAACCTGGGCGGCCTGGCTGGCGCCGACGCGCACTGCCAGATGCTTGCGCAGGCCAAAGGCGTCGGAAACCGCACATGGCGCGCGTATCTCAGCACGACCGCAAAGCAAGGCGCGCCCGCCGTGAACGCGAAGGATCGGATCGGGAAGGGACCCTGGTACAACGCCAAGGGCGTGCTGATCGCCCAGAACGCCGCGGAACTTCATAGCGAGAAGGCGAAGGGCGTCACCGAGGAGAACATCATGACCGAGGCGGGCGGGCGGCCGTCGCGGCACGACGCACTGACCGGCTCGCAGCTCGACGGAACGGCGTTTCCTCCCGGCGGCGACGATCGCACCTGCGCCAATTGGACGAGCGCCGGCGAGGGGCGTCCATGGGTCGGGCACACCGACCTGAAGGCCAAGGGCATTCCGCCATCGCCGTTCAATTCCGCGCACGCGAGCGCCGGCTGCAGTCCGCCCGCTTTGCAGAGCACGGGCGGAGACGGATTGTTCTACTGCTTCGCAGCAGACTGACGATTGGTACGACGGCGAAGGCGCTGTTGGTCTCGACGAATGCTGGTCGCGGCGCTCGTCCGTTCGGCAGCGCCTGTGCTCGCGGTCGTGACCGATCCCGGTCGCGGCGCTCCGCGCGCTTTCTCCTTCAGTTTGCAATTTTCATTAACCGAGGAGCTACGGGGCTCATTCTCAGCGGCTTTGGCCATCTCCTCAAAGTGGCAAGCCATATTCAATAGTTTGGTGCGGTTGTCATCTTGCAGATAACGCGCCATCGCGCGCAGATACCCAGCGTACTCGCGACAATATTCGGCCTTGATGATGCGCGCGCCCATGCACCACCTTCAGAGCGGCAGGTAATAGTCGCGCTGAATCTCGGCTGCGTGTAAGGCGAGTACTGCCGGACCGATGTGAAAAGGCATGCCGTACTCCTCTGATTGGGCGGGAGCGCGGACACGTTTATTTTCCGTGTCGCTGAGGTCTCTCAGTCGCTGGCACGCTTAGGCGGGAAGCCAGCAATGATCGATTGTTGTAGGGTTTTGTACAGAATTCAAGGTCAGCGTGGTGCGCTTAGAGCGAGGGAGCATTGCACTTAGCAGCGCCAGCCGACAGAAGAGAGTACTGGCAGGATTGCTACAGATTGAAAAAGCGTGCCAACAATCGTTGTGATACGCCCCAAGGGAGCCTTCGATTTGACCTGGGTTTGGCCGTGGCAGGACAGGAACGGCAAGTTCTCGTTGCTGAAGGCGACGATCTTCAGCGCCATGTTCCTGCCCGCGACCTGGATCGTCTGGCAGGTCCAGACGCATCAGTTCGGCCCGTTCCCGCTCGCCGGCATGACCTACTGGTCGGGCGTCTGGGCGACAGCGATGCTGCTGTTTGCGCTCGCCGTCACACCCGCGATGACCATCTTCCGCTGGCGTTACTTGACCGTCGTGCGCCGCATGATTGGCGTGAACGCGCTCGTCTACTCGATCGCGCACACGATCGTCTATTTCGCCTTGCGCGTCTGGGATTTCGGTTTGATCGCGAACGAGATGGTCACACGCCTCAGTCTCATCCTCGCGACCATTTCGCTGCTGGGCCTGATCCCGCTCGGCGTGACCTCGGTCGATGCCGCCGTGAGCCGCATGGGCGCGGAAGGCTGGGCGCGCCTGCACAACACGGTCTACGTGCTGACGGCCTTGGCTCTCATCCACTATCTGCTGTCGCCCGGTGTCTACGCGAGCCAGTACCTGATGAGCGGCATGTTCCTCTGGCTCATGGTCTGGCGCTGGTTGAACAAGCGCGGGCAGGGGACGGACCCGCGGACCCTTGCACTGCTCGCGCTCGCGGCCGGGGTTTTCACCGCGCTGTTCGAAGCCTTCTGGGAATGGCTCTATCAGGACTTCGAGTTCGGCTGGGTGCTCGGCCAGAATTTCGATCTCACCTTCGGCATCTCGGCCGCTTGGTACAATCTGGTTGTCGGCCTCCTGATCGCGCTCGGCGCATTATTGAGACACGCGCCGCCGCCGCTGACCGCGCAAAGCAAAGCCGGATAGTTCCATTTCGTTAACTGTAAACCGCAAGAACGCGCCTCCCGCGCGCGACTTGCCTTGACCGCCAACCCGTCTCGTCATATATTTCTGTCATGACAGAAACAACGGACAGAACAGGTTCATTGGCCCCCGCCGCCGAGCGCTTTGTCCTGCAATGGGGCGACATGGGCGGCCACTGGGGTGTTAACCGTTCCGTCGGCCAGATCCACGCGCTGCTCTACCTTTCGGACCGCCCGCTCACCGCCGACGACATCGCCGACACGTTGGGCATGGCGCGCTCCAACGTCTCCAACTCGCTCAAGGAGCTGCAGACCTGGCGCCTCATCCGCCGCGTCTCGATGCTCGGCGATCGGCGCGATTACTTCGAGGCCGAAGCGGACTTGTGGGAAATGCTCCTTCGCATCGTCGAGGGCCGCAAGGAGCGCGAGATCGATCCCGCTGTCCTGACGCTCCGTCAGTGCGTGCAGGACGCAAAAGGCGACAAGCGCATGCCGTCCGCCGCCACCGCGCGTCTTTCCGAGATGCTCGAATTCGTCGAATCCCTGAACGCCTGCTACGCGCAGATTCAGAAGCTTCCGAAATCGAAGCTCGGCGCGATCGTCCGCATGGGCGGCCGCATCGCGAATCTGCTGGGGCGCAAGGGGCGCAAATAGGCGAGTACGGCCGCGGGGGCTCCAATGAAACCGAACCGCAAACCTCAAGATGGCAGGAAACCCGAACTCTCACTTGGCGACACGCGCTTCCGCGCGCTTCTCACCGAAGCCGAATGGAACGCGCTCTCCGGCGAAGTTCGCCGCAGGTTCAGCAAGCGTGTCGCCGACGAGAGCTCCATCATCTACACCGGTGAAGTCGTCGAAGCGCGCTTCAGCATCTGGGGCCGTCTCTTGGCGCAGGCCGCGCGCGTGATCGGCGCGCCGCTGCCACTCCATTCCGACACGGGCGTCGCCGCCGTCGTGACCGTCACCGAAGATGCGCGCGTCCGTGGCCAGGTCTGGACGCGCCTCTACGCGCGCCGCCGTGGTTTCCCGCAGGTCATCCACACCTCGAAGCGTTTCCAGGGCCCGACCGGCCTCGAAGAATATCTCGGCTACGGCGTCGGCATGTCGCTCGCGGTCACCGTCGAAGACGGCGCGATCGTCTTCCGCAGCATCGACTACTTCTTCGACCTCTTCGGTCTCCGCGTGAAGCTGCCCGCATTCCTCAGACCCGGCGACCTCACGATCAAGCACGCCGAGACCGGCGAAGGCTGCTTCAGCTTCACGCTCGATCTCATGCATAAGCGCCTCGGTCTGCTCATCCGTCAGCACGCGCACTTCCATGAGGTCAGATCGTGACCGCCGCATTGCGCGAGCCGTTCAGCTATCGGGACGATCCTTCCGTGCCTGCGTTCCCAGACGACCGTGCGATCATCGTCTTCGACGGCAACTGCGTGCTGTGTTCCGCTTTCGCGCGCTTCGTGGTGAGATACGACCGCACCCAGCGTTTCCGCTTGCTGCCCGCGCAGTCACCGCTCGGCGCAGCGATCTACTCCCATTACAACCTGCATCCAACCGACTACGAGACGAATCTCCTCATCGAGAACGGCCGCGCGTGGCTCAAGTCCGAAGGCTCGATCCGCATGTTCGAGGGCTTGGGCTTTCCCTGGTCGCTCGCCACAATCGCACGTGTGCTGCCGCGTCTGCTCCGCGATCGGCTCTATGACCTCATCGCCCGCAACCGCATTCGCTGGTTCGGCGCGCGCGCCGTCTGCCTGATGTCGGTACCGGGCCACAACGATCGGTTCCTCGCATGACAACGAAACTCACCGTTCTCATCGTGGGTGGCTATGGCCATTTCGGCAGCCGCATCGTGCAGCTTCTGGAGCATGATCCGCGCCTGACCCTCCTTGTCGGCGGCCGCTCGTGGGAAAAGGCCAACCGCCTCTGCATCACGCGCACCGCGGCAAAGGCGCGGCTCGTTCCCGCCCAATTCGATCGCGCCCAAGACCTCGACCGCCAGCTGCAGATCCTGCAGCCCGACATCGTCATCGATGCCAGCGGGCCGTTTCAGGCCTATGGCCACAAGCCCTACGCGTTGATCGAGGCCTGCATCGCGCGCCGGATACACTATCTCGATCTCGCCGACGGCTCGGATTTTGTCGCGGGCGTGCACGCGTACAACGCCGCCGCGCTTGCCGCCGACATCTACGTGCTCACGGGCGTGTCCAGTTTCCCCGTGCTCACCGCGGCCGCGGTTCGCCGGCTCTCGCACGACATGCACCGCATCGACTCCATCAAAGGCGGCATCGCGCCTTCGCCCTACGGGCGCGTGGGTGAGAACGTGATCCGTGCGATTGCCGGTTACGCGGGCCGCCGCATCGCGCTCAAGCGCGACGGCCGCGCCGCGTTCGGCTACCCGTTCACCGAACAGTTGCGCTACACCATCGCGCCGCCGGGACACGTGCCGTTGCGGCGCACGCTGTTTTCTCTCGTGGACGTGCCCGACCACACGGCCATCGCCGAGCTCTGGCCCGACGCAAAAACCATCTGGATGGGCGCGGGCCCGGTCCCTGCCGTGCTCCATCGCACCCTCATCGCGCTTGCCTGGCTCAGGCGTTTGCGTCTGATGCCCTCGCTTTCATGGCTAACGCCGCTGATCCATTTCGCCGCCAATCATTTCGTGTGGGGCGAGAATCGCGGCGGCATGTTCATCGAAGCGCGGGGCGCGCGCCCGACCGGCGAGCCGCTCATACGCTCCTGGCATCTCATTGCCGAAGGCGACGACGGCCCGTTCATCCCGAGCATGGCGGTCGCCGCAATCGTCAACAACGTGCTCGACGGCAAGCCGCCGCGCCCAGGCGCGCGCGCCGCCAGCCGCGACCTCGAGCTCGACGACTACGAACCGTTCTTCTTGAGCCGCCGCATCGTCACCGGCATACGCGAAGACCTCCCACGTTCCGCACCGCTGCAGAAACGCGTGCTCGACACCGCGTGGGAAAAACTTCCGGCCCCCATCGCATCCATACACGATGTCGCCGTCAGCCACATCGCTCACGGCCGCGCCGATATCGACCGCGGCACCGGGCCGCTCGCCACCGCGATCGCCACGATCATCGGTCTTCCCAAACCGGGCCGCGACGTGCCCCTCACGGTGCGCATCGAGCGCATCGGCGACACCGAGCTCTGGACCCGCACCTTCGCTGGTCGCTCGTTCGCGAGCACGCATTTCGAAGGCCGCGGCCGCAACGAGCGCCTGCTCTGCGAGCGCTTCGGCCCCATCGCCTTCGCCATGGCCATGGTGCCCGATGGCGATCGCGTCAACCTCGTCGTGCGCAGCTGGTCCTTCTTCGGCATCGCCATGCCGCAATGGCTCGGCCCGCGCGCAACCGTGTACGAAACGGCTCAAGATGGCCGCTTCCGCTTCCACGTCGAGATCAGGCTTCCCTGGGGAACGCTCATTGTCCGCTATCGCGGCTGGCTCGCGCGCGCGGACGAGAAGACGCACGCCGCGCCCCTCGCAGAACCCGCGCTCGCCTAATTGGCGTCCGAAGCGCCCGTGATGTTCAGTGCTTCGCTGGCGATCTTCACCACATCGGCGGGCATCGCGTAAGCGCGGTCGAGCACCTGGTGCACGCGCTCGGCCGTCACCGGATGGATTTCCACGCGCTCCTTCTTCGCCTGCGCGATGAACGCGGGATCGTTCACCGCCTCCTGGAACGCCTTGCGCATCACCGCCACACGATCGGCAGGCACGCCCGGCGGCATCAGGAGCGGCTTGTCCATCGCCATGTGCGAGACGACGAGTTCCAGCACCTGCTTCGTGCGCGTGTCTTTCGCGAGCTCGCCCAGCGCCGGCACATCCGGGAACTCGGGGCTGCGCTCGAGTGCGATCTGGAACGGCACGACGATCTTCTTCTGCGGGAACCAGTCGGGCCGCGTCGACGTCACCGACGACACGATCGACCCGCAGCGCCCATGCACCTCGCCGCGTTCCATCGCGAGGAATACTTCGTTCCCGCCCTTGTAGCCGGAGATCACCTTGATCCGCGTGCCGAACAGCTTGTTCACCATCAGCGGCAGCGTTTCCATCTGCGAGCCCGCGCCGGAGCTTCCGACCAGGAACTCCTTGTCGAACATGTCCTGCCAGCTCTTGATGCCGGACTGAGCCCACGCGACGCACAGCCCGCTCGAATTGTCGAGGCTGCCGAGCCAGTTCACCTTGCGCGGGTCGTACTTTGCCGCGTCCACGCCGAAGAGTGGCGCATACGGCGACATCGCATGCACCATCGCGATCCGCGTGCCGTCTTTGGGCGCCGCGGAATAGAGATAGTTCATCGCGCGGATGCCGCCCGCACCCGGCATGTACTGGATGATGATGCGCGGCCGCCCCGGAATATGCGCGCTCAAATACGGCGCGAGCGCGTTGGCGTAGGCAGCGTAACCGCCGCCTGCGTCCGTCGACATGATCATCACGATCTGCCGGCCCTTGTAGAAATCCTCCGTCGGCGCAGCGTTTGTCACCGCGGGCGCAAGACCCACGAGCGCCAGTACCGTTGCGAGGAGGCGCCGGTTCATCGCGCTACTTCGCCGACGCCCTCTGCTGCCCGCTATCGGGCACAAGCGTGCGGATCATCCCGTCCTGGCGCGAGGTGATGAACAGCTCGCCGTCCTTGCTGCGCCCGATATGCAGATCGGCCCGCGCCGCGGGCGCGCCGTTCGTCTTCGCGATCAGATCGTTCAGCGTCACGTCCTGACGGTTGCCGTTCGCGTCGCGCACATAGAGCTGAATCTCCTCGATCGGCGCCACCGTCCGCGGCACACCGTCATCCGCCTGCTTCAGCGCGGCGACATCGGTCGCGAACACCCGGCCCGACTGGATGTCGCCGAACACGAACTTGCCGCGCAGCTGCGGAATCGTCCCGTGATAGGTGAATCCGTCGGTCACCGAGCGACCCTCGTCGTGATCGTAGATCGCGACAGGATATGTGAACCCGTCCTTGCGCTGGCCGCTCATGATGTCCTCAGGCAACGCATAGAGCTGGTTCAGCGTCCCGTTCGGCTGCCGCGTAAATCGCGCGTTCTCGAAATAGCCTTCGCGCGCCATCCAGCCGTAATTCTCGCCGTTGCGCACGATGTTGATCTCTTCGATCTGGTTCATGCCGATGTCGGAGAGGAACATCGTCCCGTCGGTCATGTCCCACGACAGCCGATGCCCGTTGCGGAAGCCGTAGGCGTAGATTTCGCCCAGCGTCTTGGGATCGCCGTCCGCCTGGAACTTGTTCGACGCAGGGATCGTGTAGTCGCCAAGCCCCTTCACGCCGCGCGTCACCGAGGGACTGCGCGGGTCGATGCGCAAGACCGCGGTCATGATCGAATCGAGCCGCTGCGTCTGCGTCGGGTTGTTCGCCTTCGGCCCCGCGCCATTGCTGAATCCGTGATCGCTGCCGCTCGTATAGAGCAAGCCGTAATCCGCATCGCCGGGCTTCGCCGTCGGATTGAACTCGACCGCGCCCATCGGATGGGTGAGGCTGTCGACGATATGCGCCTCGCGCAGCAGCTCGCGCCGCGTGCCCTGGAAGGTGTTGGCTGCGGGATTCGTCGCGTGCCATTCGGTGATGATGTTGTGAAACGTCACTTCGGAGGGTTGGAACCCCGGCGGAATGAAATCGGGCTTCTTCGGATTGCCCGGCCCGCGCTCGGCATGCACCGTGTAGAACAATCCGTTCCGCGCGAAATCCGGATGGAACGTGAAGCCGATGAACCCGCTTTCGAGCCGGTCATAGACCGCAAGCGGGAAGGCCTCTTTGACGTTCGCGTAGACTTGCGGCGGATTGCTGCCGTTGATGATGTAGAGGAGCCCGCGCGAGTCGTTGGCGAAACGCCGGCCGTCCGGCGCATCGCGCACGAAGCTGACGCGCGCCCAGCCCGCCGGGTTGACGTCCTGGTCTGCCGGAATGATGCCCTTCGTCTGCGGCAGCCGCACGACGTCTTTGATCTCGACCGCGAGCCCCTTCTTCACGATCGGCTCGGGAAGCGGGTTGGCGGTGATCTGGCCTTGCACCGTGCCAGAGACCAAGACCGTCGTCAGAAGCAAACCGGCAACCAGCGGCATCCCAATGCGCATGAACTTCTCCCATGTCGTCTGAAGGCGTTATACCAGATGGATCGCCCTTTGCTGAGGTCGGGCGGACACGTCTGTGCCCCCTCTACGCTCGCGGGATTCCCAAGACCAATCAAAACTCTGCCACCGGCCGGCTTCGTCCGCTGTGGCACGGATGTTGCCGAGACAGACTGGCTTTTGTGGGAGGGTGGGGGACTGGCGGCTAGTGGCGCACGATGCTGCGTTGCGGCCGGAAGGCGCCGTCGCGCGTCACGCGCGGCAGCGACGTCAGCGTCGCCCCGAAGTGGCGCCCCTGACCCAGACGGAACCCGATTCCTATGCACCGCTTCAGCTTCTCGGCGCTGTCGATCCATTCCGCGATGGTCTCGATGCGCCGCTCGGCGCAGCGCTGGATCACCGAGCGCAGATACGCGTCGTCGGACTCCGACTTGCCGATTCGGTCGATCAGGCTGCCGTCGACCTTGATGAAATCCACGTTGAGCGCATCGAGATACTGCTCATTCGCGGCGCCCGCGCCGAAATCGTCTATGCCGACGCGATAGCCCATCCTGCGCAGCGCCTGGATCGCCTTGTCCGCCGCGGCGAGGTCGGTCATTTCCACCGTTTCTGTGATCTCGATCAGCACGCGTTTTGCGAAAGCGCGGTTGCGCCGCAAGAGACCTTCGAGCATGGCAAAGGATGACGTGCTGGCGATGCTGCGGGCCGACACATTGATCGCGATGGACGCGATGATGGAGGGATCGCGCTCCATGAACCCGAAGAATTTCACCGCAAGCGCGAGATCGAAGAAATCGGCGAGGCCGAGATCTTCCGCAAAGCGGATCGTGTCGGCCGGGCTCTGTCCCGGCTGGAACCGCGTCAGCGCCTCGTAATGGGCAGGCACCAGACTCTTCAATTCCACGATCGGTTCGAAGGCGAGATCGAACTTGCCGTCGGCGACGGTCGCGCAGAACCCTTGTGCGCGCGTGATCGTCTCGGCCATCAGCTGCTCGAACATCTGCGAGAGATTTGTGCCCGGCGCCGCCTTGAGCTGGCCGTCGGCGAAGCGCGACATGACATGGCGCAGGGCAAGCGTGATCTGCTCGGGGTTGAGATCGCGATCCTTGAGCGACAGCAACAGCTCTTCGGTCTTGAGCTCGCCCGCACCACTCGCGCGCACGGGAGTCGTGATGCGCACCGCGAGGTCCTTGGCAGAGGCCGGATCGTTCGCCAGCACGCCGAAGCTGGTCTTGGAAAGGCGCCCGGCGAGGGTTGCGTCCATCTCCCGCACGCTCGCGCCGATTTCGGCCATCAGGTTCGCGGCCGCTTCCGGCGCCAGCTTCGCGTACACGTTGGAAAGATCGGGGACATTGACGAGAGCGATAGCGCCTTCGCCGCCTGCGCCCAATGCGGCCGCGGCGAGGAACGCCTTGCGGTCGACAAGGCCCGTCTCCGCATCCGTTCCGCCTTGGGACAGCGCGCTGCGCTTGCCGACCTTCACCAGCGTGCAGGAGATGTGATCGTTCGGCGGCAGATAGCACATCGAAAGCGTGGCCTTCTCGCCGGACGCGAGCATCACGGGCAACGGGCCCGCACGTTCGCCCGGCGTCAGTCCGCGCGTGAGAATGTTGAAACGGTAGCGCTCGCTCGGACTGAAGAGATCGGTTGCAGGCTTGCCCACCAGCGTGTCGCTGCCGGAAAATCCGCTCGTAGCACCCGTGGCGAACAGGACCGTGCCGTCGCGGCCGACCTCGAACAGAAGATCGGCCCCGGCAAACGCGAAAGCCAGAAGGCGAATCGGTTCGATCATCCTGGGCCACCCGGAAGGGAGCCCGGAGTCTGCCACCGCAATAATTAACAAATTAGTACAATATGTTATCGGCCCGGGAAGCGCCGTCCGACAGAAGCCCAGAACGGGCCAAGAGCGCGCAGTGGCGCCGGTCGTGCTTACGCCTGCCTGGGACCATGGCGGATGGGCTGTGCCCCGCCTCTGCTCGTCCGGGAAAAGCGGGGGAGTTCATCGGCCACTTCGAGCCACGGCAGTTGCCCGTCGACGAAGACATGCCGCTGCGGTTTCACGCGGCTCGGATCGGCAAGCGCCGCCGCATAGAGGTGGATTTCGTCGGGAATGCGCTCCCCCTCCCAGGTCAGCGGCGAGCCGCAGGTCGCGCAGAATCCCCGCCTCACACCTGGCGACGAGCTGAAATAGCGAGGCTCGCCCTGCTTGAAGCGGAAGGTGCTGCGCGGCACTGAAATCCAGGTCGTGATCGGCGACGATGTCGCGCGGCGGCAGCTCTCGCAATGGCAATAGAGCGTCCAGTTGGGCTCCGCGTCGTACTCGAACAGGACCGCGCGGCATAAACAGTGACCTTCGACGGCAGTCATTGGGGCACCTCTGTCCCACGTCTTTTGGGCACTCTCTCCGCCTGCTATTGTAGCCTCCAATCTGGACGCTGTCTGCGGCATAGCCCGGCAGCGCGCATCCAGTGGGACCATTCGAACGTCAGCTATCCAGGAGGGAGATCACGATGCGTCGCCGGTCTGCCATGACTTTAGGATTGCTTTTCTCCGCGTTGAGTGTGCTTGGCCTTTCGCACGAAGCGGCCGGGCAGGGGGGCGGAATGATCGCGCTCTCCGATGGAACCAACATCGAGAATTTCGAACAGGCCGGCAACGCCAATTGGCGCGTCGGCGAGCGCACCATTTATGCCGATCATGGCGTCGGCTTTTTGGTGACCAAACAGTCTTACGGCGATTTCCGCCTGCGCGCCGAAGTCTGGGTCGACGACATCGCCAACAGCGGCATCTTCATTCGCTGCGATGATCCCGAAGCGCCCGGCGCCAACAGCTGCTACGAGGTCAATATCTGGGACACGCGTCCTGATCCGTCCTATGGCACCGGCGCGATCGTCAACGTCGCCAAAGTGAACCCGATGCCCAAAGCCGGTCTCAATTGGAACGTGATGGAGATCGAGGCGCGGGGCACGCAGCTGACGGTGAAGCTGAACGGCAAACAGACCGTCAGCGTTCAGGACAGCAAGCACGCGCGCGGCCGCATCGCCTTCCAATACGGCCAGGGCGTCGTGCGCTGGCGCAAAATCGAGATCCAGCCCCTTTAGGCTGAGCGACTCCATTTAAGTCCCCACCTCCCCCTTGTGGGGAGGTCGAAGCGCCGTAGCGCATTGGCGCGAGGCGCTTCGGGTGGGGGATCGCCTAACAGCACTCGCTGCCGTTTACCGACAGGGAAACGTCCGCAGCGGCTCGGCGCCCGTTCCATCTTGCCCGTTGACCCGGTCGATATCGGTTCCAGTGTTGTCGACGAGCACGATCGATTGCTCGAAGATGATCCCGTCGTTGTCGCCGACGTCGGCATCCGCCTGCGTAATGACGAGCTTGTGGTAGGCCATGTAGAGCGACGCCCGGAGCTGCCGGTTGTTCGGCTTGAAGATGTTGAGCTGGCGGCCCGGCATTCCCGGATCGTAATCGGCGAACGCCTGGAAACGGACTTCGCCCGTCTTGCGCAGTTCGGCCGCGGCCTGCTCGACGATCTGTTCGTCTGATCTCGGCCCGTCCGAGAAATCGACGACGGTCACACTGTATCGGTTTCCCCCGCGCTCGATGAAAAACTCCCGCGCGGCACGATTGTTGGCGTAGAACGGGATCGTATATCGAGTGTCCCGCGTTTGCGGCGTCTTGCTTTGGCCTGGCCAGATGACCGCGATGCCGGACTGGCAATTCGCGTAATAGACCGGCTGGTCGGGGGCCACGTCCTGCGCAGGCGCCGCGCCCATCAGAAACATCGCACACGAAAGAAGAGAAGCAACGCGGACCGGATCGTATTTGGACATGACGACACTCCCTAATAGTCGGCAGTCTCAAGATCACAACGCGCCGGGTATTATATACCTCTCAAGTTCGCCGCGACAGGAACTCGATGGCCGCGGAATTGAAGCGCTCGGGGAAGTCGATATGCGGGAAATGCGCCGCCTCCTCGAACACGATCAGCTCCGAGCCTTTGATCTCCGCCTGCAGCCCCTTGGCGTAGCCGGGCTCCCGCAAGGGATCCCTGCCGCCCGCGACGATCAGCGTCGGCCGCCTGATGGCGCGGTAGCTGGTCTCTTCCTTCTCGCGCGTCTTGACGCCCGGTCTCCTGAAGCGCGCCGCCGCCGTGCACTCCCACGCGCCGGGGATCAGGGATAGGCGGTGCCGCCGCTCGAGATACGCCTCGTCGTCGCGCACCGGCGAGACAAGGATCGTCGCCTCAAGGATGCGCTTCATGTGCTCGCGCGTGCCGTCATAGGAATTGAGCAGCTGGCGCGTCTCGTTCGCCGGCGCAAACCCGCCCGCGCTCGCGAGGATCATCCGTTCGATCGGCCAGCGCGGCTCGTCCATCGCGGCTACGCGCGCCAGCACGCCGCCGCCCATCGAATTGCCGATGAAATGCGCGCGGCTGATGCCCAGCGGCTTCAGCAGCGCGCCGATGTGATGGATGCGAAGTGAGACCATGTCGTCGAAGCTGAAGATCTTCGCCGACTCGCCAAAGCCCAGCCAATCGGGCGCGATGACATGGAAATGCTCGGCGAGCGCCTTAAGATTGAATTCCCACGACAGCTCGGCGCAGCCGCCGAACTCGCCCGAATGCAACAGCACGAGCGGAAAGCCGCGGCCCGCTTCGAGGTAATGCGTCCGCATCCCCTCGACGTCGACGAACTTGCTCGCGATGGCGCTCACTGCGCCGCGACGGCCACAGGCTCGGGCTGCCGCATCGCCTGCAGCCGCGGATAAACCTCCTGAGCGAACAGCGTCAGATGGTCCACCGTGTCCTCATGCGACATCGGTCCCGCATGGCCCATCATCAGAAGATTCGCCATGCCGCCGCAATGCTCGACGAAATCGGCGATCTGCTCGTAGACCTCGTCCGGCGTCCCGCAGAACATCGTGCCCGCATCGATCAGGTCCTGCACGCTTCCCGTCGCCATGTCGACGACGCGTCCATCCTTGGTGAATGAGCGCGGCTTGCCCTCGCCCTTCAGTATACGGACATTGTCCTCGATCGTAAGATAGCCCGGCGGATTGCGGAACGGCGCGAACACGATGCCGGACGAGCGCGGATAGGAGGCGATCAGCTCGCCGCGCCGCCGCGCGTCCTCTCGCGTGCGCCCCACGGCCACGAGCCCCAGATACGCAAAGCGATCCGGCGGCGCCGCCGCCCCGTTGCGCTTCTCCGCATAGCCCTGGCGATACGCGTCATAGATCCGCCGCGTCGCATAGCCCGTGCCCAGCGTCGCCATCACGTAACCGTACCCGCCGAGCTTCTTCGCGGTGTACGTGCTCCCCGTCGTGCTCCACACGGGGGGATGCGGCTGCTGATAGCAGCGCGGCCAGATGTTCACGTGCCGATAATGGAAATTCTCGCTCTCCCAGTTGAACGGCTCGTCGTGGCTGGTCAGCGCCTTCATGATGAAATCGTGCGCTTCCCAGAAACGGTCCGATTGGAACACCGGGTTCATGTTCGCGATCGGCACTTCCTGCGGCACGCCGCGCACGAAGCCCATCTCCAGCCGTCCGCGCGAGATCACGTCGATGGTCGCGAGCTCCTCCGCCGCGCGTAAGGGATCGGGCCGGTTCGCGATCGGGTAGCCCAGCACCAGCAGCCGCGCCCGCTTGGTGATCCGCGCCAGCACCGACAAGCCGATGACGCACGCCGCACTCATGCATGTCGCCGTCGAATGGTGCTCGTTCAGCATGATGTCGAGCCCAAGCTCATCGGCGAGCTGCCACTCGTCGTAGTAACGTTGGAACAGATCGGCGGCGATCGTGGGATCGAGCTTGCGGTTCGGCAGATTGACGCGCAGCGAGCCGTTGTGATCGTTCCACACGTTCGGATAAGGCTGCTCGGTGAATTGAAAAACGCGCATCGCCTTCTCCTCTAGCGCGGGACAGAACAGATTTTTCCTCCCCCGTTTACGGGGGAGGTGCTCGCGAAGCGAGCGGAGGGGGGATAGTTCGTCACGATGTTCTCACCGAATCCAGAAACCCAGACACCGCACGCGAAAACGCCTGCGGCTGCTCGAGATGCGGAAAATGTCCCGCGCCCTCGATCGTCTCGAATCTCGCGCCCGGGATCGCCGCCGCATAGCTCCTCCCGTACTCCAACTTGGTCACGCGATCGGCCGCGCCCCATAAGACCAGCGTCGGCACGCGCACACGATGCAGCCGGCCCTTGAGCTTGGGATTGTGCATATAAGGCGACCACGCATACCGCCCCGTGGATTCGCGCGAGCGCGCCATCGCGATCAAATCACTCTCCGGCAACCCCTTCGGATTGGGAGCCAGGCGTGCCGGATCCGCCCACGCCAGCTCAGCGAGCTGCTTGTCGGTGACGGCAAAGATGTCGGCGATGTCGCGCGTCTCGCGGTCGCCCGCCTTGATCCCGACTGCATTCGCCAGTACAAGCGCCGACATACGCTCCGTCGACTTCACCGCCATCTCGGCTGCGATCCAACCGCCGAGCGACGCACCGACGACCACAACCTCGCGCAAGTCGAGCGCATCCAGCATATCGAGATAGAGATACGCGAGATCGTCCACCGTCGTCAGCTCGCGCGGCGCCGGCGTCGAACCGAAGCCCGGATGTGTGGGCGCCAGCACACGCGCGCGCTCCGAGAGCAACTCCAAGACCGGCGCCTTAGGATCGAGCCTTCCGCTCGGGTGGCCCGGATGCAGGAAAAGCAGAGGCCTTCCCTTGCCGCGCTCGATGATCTCCATCGCGACGCCATTGATGGCCAAGCCCGGCGCGGAACTCTCCGCTGGCACCGTCATGCCGCCTCCCACCTTGTTATAGTATGTGAAACGTATTTTACTCTTTGAAGCGTAGCGAAGCCCTCGATTTGCTGTCAACGCACCGATGAACACGCTTCCGACCACAGCAGCGAAATACCGCAATCAAGCCGCCGGCCGCGTGCTGAAAGTGCTCGGCGCCTTTTTGGGCCACGACGGGCCGCGCGGCGTGTCCGAGCTCGCCCGCGAGCTCTCCTTCAACAAGAACATGGTGCATCGCGCGCTCGCCACGCTCGTGAGCGAGAGCTTCCTCAGCCGCGACGCAACCGGCGAGCTGTACCAGCTCGGCCCGCGCTTTCTCGCCTTCGCCATCGCCGAGGCGAGCGAGCTCGATATCGTTGCCCTCGCGCGTCCCTACCTCGAGCAGCTCCACGCGCTCACGGGCGAGAGCGTCTATCTTTCGATCATCGTCGGGCGCAATCGCGTCACCGTGGACGACATCCAGGCGCAAGGGAGCCGCGTGCTGCGCAGCCGCCGTGGCGATCCGGTGCCGCTTCACTGCACCAAGATGTCGCGCGTGCTGCTCGCTCATCTGAGCGATCACGACGTCGGCGAGTATCTCGCCGCCGCCTCTCCGCTCAAACGCACGCTCGCTTTCCCCGATCCGCCCAGTCACAGCAAAAGTGGCGTCCTGCGCGACATCCGCGACATCCGCACGGCGCCTTACGTGCTGTGGCGCAATCCGCACCTGTCGAGCGCGGCTTACGCGATCCTCCCCGTTCTCGATCCACAGAAGCGCCCGCACGCGATCATCACCATCGGGGGGCCGCGCGAACGCTTCGATCTCCCGCAGATTGAAGCGCTCTTGCCGCGTATCCGCGCGATCCTCTCGCCGCTCGAGAACCATGCGCGCCTCGTTCCTGCACCTCCGTTTCTCGTGAACGCATGAGCAGCTCGGCCAAACGCGCGCTCAAGATCCTCGCCACGGTCGGCGAGTCCGGCCGCCCCATGGGCGTCACCGAGATCGCGCGCACGCTTCACATCGCGCCGGGCACCGCCTTTCGCGGCCTCGACGCACTGTGCCGCGCGCATTTGCTCGCCCGCGATCCTCGCGCGCCGCGCTACGGGGTCGGACCCGCCGCTCTCGGTTTGCGCCAGAGCCTGCTTGAGCAGTTTCGCATCCGCGACGTCGCGATGCCCTATCTGCGCCAGCTCGCGTCCGCGACCGGCGAAACATGCGCGCTCTACGTCCGAATCGGCTGGTACGCCGCGTGCGTCGCTACGGCGCCGGGCAGCGCCGAAATGACCAGCGGTACGATTCTCAACGGCCTTCAGCCTTTGTCCGCACACGTCGCCGGTCGAGCAATTCTTGCGCATATCACGCACAACCAGATCGTTCGCTATCGCGCCTGGGCAACCGCGCGCCGGATCGTGATCTCGAAAACCTTCGAGCGTGACCTTGCCGCGATCCGCGCCCAGGGTTTTGCGCGGGCTTTGCCGCCCGAATCCGGTGCGCTGGCGGTTCCAATTCTCAAGTCGGATCAAGCCTTTGCGGCCGTCCTGAGCGAAGGCGAGGGCGCGGGGGCAAACCAGCCCGGCCCGAAAGGGCAGGAAATTGCTGAGGAAATCGCCGCACTGGTCCGCGCCAATCCCGCGCTCGCCCATCAACCATTCGACCAATTTGATCCGGACGACATCGTGCTGCCGTCTTGACAAGGGTTTAGCCCACGCGACACTTGAGTTAAATTTGTGTAACGGGGAGTGCCTCGCGGCGCGTGCCGGCGAGGGCTATGGAGGAGAGAATGCGCACACGTCACCTCGGCATGTTGGCCGCATGCGCGATTGTGCTTGCTGTGCCGGTGTTGATTTCGCATTCCATCGCGCAGACGTCGCCTGCTCCCGCGCCGCCGCCGCCTCCGGCGCCGCAGATGCCGCCGTCAATCCCCGCGGCTTATGTCAGCGACCTGATGACGTCGCAAGGATCTGGGGCGTTCAGCGCGCAATGGCGCACGATGGAAGCCAAGATCATCGAGGCGAAGCCGATTCCCGGCGCGATGCCGCAATACAAGTCCGCCTACGACATCACGCCGAAAGCCGGCGACGCCTATTTCGATGACTCCAAATGGCCGGTGATCGAACCGAAGGAATTGGCCGCACGCCGTAGCGGCGGCCACGTCGCCTTCATCTGGTATCGCACGAGCCTCACCATCCCCGCGAAGGTCGGCGACTTCGACACCACCGGCGCGAAGGCGGTGCTCACGGTCCTCGTCGACGACTACGCCGAAGTGTGGATCAACGGACAGATGCCGCGGCGCGCCGGCTATCCGAGCCCCGCGACCATCCAGGGCTTCAACATGCCCAATCGCGTCGTGCTCTCGGAATCGGTGAAGCCCGGCGATCGCTTCCAGATCGCGGTCTTCGGCATCAACGGCCCGATCTCGGTCGCGCCCGCGAACACGGTGTGGTTCCGCGAAGCCCGCCTCGAATTCTACCGCTAGCCGCTCGCGCGCTCGGTTTCCGCGGCGCCTTTCAACGGCACCACACGCGGCTCCGTGCTCGCTCCTCCGAGCGACTTGAGTTGCTCCGCGCGCGAGACAGCGTTCCCCTTGCCGCTCGTAAGCTTCCTCATCGCATCGTCATGAGCCTCACCGACGGCTCGAAGCTTCGAGGACACCTCGTTCAACTCGGCGACAACGGCAACCAGCGAGTCGTACAATTGTCCCGCCTGCTCTGCGATCGCGCGTGCGGTTTCGCTTTGGCGCGCCTCCAGGCGAACGGCTTGCACCTTCTGTTGGAAATCCACGATGCGGGCGCTCAACGGGTCCAGCGTGCTCGAAGCGGAGCCCTGCGCTTTTGCCGGCTGCGGGTTTGCCGAGCTTGCGAGCAGCCGGCTTGCGATCGTTTCGAACTCCGCCGCGAGCCGCTCCCGCAAGCCCTCGAGCTGCTTCTTGTCGCGTTCGGCGAGGTCGCGCACGAGAGAAAACTCCCGCTCCAACGAAGCGGCGACATCCCGATCCTTCGCCTCGATCTGCTGGCGCAAATCGTGCAGCTGCTCCTCGTAGGCGGCAGCCTTCTCGCCCCAATTCGCGACGTGCTCCTCCGCGCGAGAAATCCGGCCGCGCAGCTCCTGTTCCATCTGCTGAGCGCCGGCGAGCTTTTGCGATGTTTCGGCCAGCGACACGTGCAGGCGATCCCGCCCGTCGATGACGGCATCGAGTTCGGCCGACAGCGCGCGACGCGCGGCGTCGTTGCTCTCCCGATCGGTCGCGAGGATGCGTGTGAGCCCCGAGACTCTCTCCTCGGCCGCGGCAAGCTTTTGCGAAATGTCCGCCAGCGACGCCTGCAGGCGATCGCGCGCGCCCGTCATTTGATCGAGCTCGGCGGACAGCGAGCGGCGCGTGGCGTCGCTGCCCTCTTTTTCCGCGGCCACGTTTCTCTGAAATCCCGCGACTCTCTCATCCGCCGCCGCAAGCTGTTGCGAGGTATTGGCCAACGAGGTTTGCAGCCGGTCCCGCGACTCGATCGCGGCGTCCAGCTCGACCGACAGCGCACGACGCGCGGCCTCGCTGCTCTCCCGTTCGTTGGCCAATGTCCTTCCGAATCCAGCGGCCCTCTCCTCGGCGACCGCCAGCCGCTCACGGCTCGCGCCGTGCTCCCGTTGCGAGACCAGCAAAGCCTCGTTGAAACGCTGGAGCTCGTCGGCTTGCCGGGCAACATCGGCGCTCAGCGTTCGCTCGCGCTCCTGCAAGCGCGCGATCTCGGCGGCGACCTCCGGCTCCAATCCGGAGGTGTTGAGGGGCGGAGCGCTGGTGGCCGCTTGGCGGCCAAACAGGAAGCTCACCGCGGCGATGACGATGGCGAGCGTTGCCCCGATCAATAGCACCAAGCTTTCCATCGCACCCCCTCCGCGCCGGCCGGCGCCAACGCCTCTGGCGCGGATCATACACCGACTGCTCGGCCCGTCGCCTCACTCGAAAGGGTTAACCGCACCGGGCGAAACGCCTCATGTGCTCCCGCGCGATTGGAGTTGCACGCCCAATGTCCGGTGCGCTCTCCAAAGCCGTCAAAGGTTCGCGAGCCTGACAACGGCAGCTTCTCGCCACCTCTTGACCAGCCTTACGTCGGGCTCGATGACACGAAGCGCTCGCAAGCCCTTTCCAGAGGAAGCGACGTTGCGCCCTCACGGGCACTGTCTCAGTTTGAATTTCTACGCTTGAAAATCGAATACGCGAGCGCGCCTAAAAGACCTGCCACCATTACCCAGGCCATGCGGTAAAGCATCCCGGGATACGGGAAACCTTGTTGTTCTGTCGCAAGCGCGATTGTATATCCAGCGATTAACCCAACCATCACGCAACCGTATTTCCAATAGTCCGGGTCGATCTTGCGCATCGTGTCACCCAGGTTGATGTGCCATACTATTCAAATGCCCAAGGGACCCCAAGGCCAGAAGCGCCCCGCCGACGTAGTCGGCGCCGCCGTCATGGTGGCGCGGATCGCGACGGGGGAGATTGAGGATATCAGGGGCAAAGCCCCCAAGCGGGCCAAGGGAGGCAAAGTCGGGGGCAAAGCTAGAGCCGAATCTCTTAGCCCGGACGAGCGCTCCGAGATCGCCCGCGCAGCTGCTGCGGCTAGGTGGAAAAAAGGCGGCTAGGCCGCTACCGCCCCCGCCCCTCCAGCCGCCCCGCCGCCTTCGTCGTCGTCGTCCCAGAACTCTCGCTCCTTCACGTCATCGGTGAAGTCCAGGATGAGCGGGAGCGGAGGCTGGTCAGCGTTCAGCTTGTTGTAGACGTCCACGTCTACCTTGAGCTGGAAGCAATCGCCGATGACTTGATTACGACGCTGCGTGAAGGCCCGCTGCATATGATCGCGCGGCGCAAAGCCCATAATCGCCCAGAACGTAGTCTGCACTCCGGACTTCGTCACCCGAACAGCGTGGTTCACGCGATACTTCCGACCCTTGTCATCGGTTGCGAATTCCTCGCGCAGTGCAGTTGACATCTCTCCGGCGAGAACATCGTAGGGGTCAATGTCAGGTAGTCTGAGAAGTTCGCGCGCGACGGCCCATTCGACTACCTCGCGAGCGCTCGCGGGAAGCCGATCATGCTCGTTCTCGTATCGCCTCCAAAGCCTTTGGAGCAGCTCATTCTTCGTAGTCATTGTGGTCTTTCCTCAAAGTGAAACCGAAGCCACTTGCCCCCAGCCATCCGCGAACGCACCCGGTAGAAGAAACTCTCGGACCTTCACTAAGTACCTACGCAAAAAATCCCATTTCTGTGTGCGTGCCTGTATATGTCCGACGACAATGCCAGGATGAACTCTCATGCGACGTGCAAAGCCGATAACGTCTCTTTCCGAAAAGAACGGGGCCTTTCGTGCCACAAATGAATCAAAATCATTGCGCGGAAGACAGAACTCAGCAGCTGCCGCATTCGCGATCTTTTCTTGACTGGAAATTAGTTCATCGTTCGCAGTCTCCTGCGTATCTACATCAATAATTGGTCCATTGTGCCCATGCCGTTGCAACACGTGTTCAATCTCGTGGCGAAGTACGAACCAAAAATTGTCGATTCGGTCAAACCGAAGTGACATGCCAATTATCGGCAATCCCTGGTTCCAAGTGCATACGCCATCGATCTTTCCACCAGAGAGGCCTTCAACAACGATGTATTTTACGCCGCATTCCATCAGCATTCGCGGGACATGTCGTATAGCCTCCGGCTCTATCATCAATTCGCGAAGACGCGGCAACGATTCGCGAAGTGCGCCTTCCGAGTACGGGACCGACGAAATCTGGTCAGCCATTTGCATAACTCTATGGAACCACGCGTATTGAAGCGGCGAAATGTCTGCTCCGCTGTCAGTTTTCTTCGCGGCATACGCAACGTGGGGATTAGACGTCCTTAAAAATTGCGCGAGTTGGGTCTCCAAATTGTCTTTGTCGATCCAGCCGCGCTTAATCATTTCTCGAATCGGATATATCCGTTGCAGCGCAGCGCGCCGCTCTACGCTCGGGTCCGGCTCTCTCGCGTGCGCAAAGTCATATGCCTTTTGTAGATTCGCAAAAAAGTCTGCATCGATGTCGAAAGCCTTTGCCAGTGACTTGGACATTTCGCCGCTAACGCCTGTTTTGCCTCTGATAATTTTGTTTAGTGCGGGCTCCTCGATGCCAAGAATGAAGGCAAGGTCGCGCTGGGACCAGCCGCGCGCATCCAGTTCGTCTTGGATGTACATGCCGGGAAGCGGGATTTCATAATCGGAAATGGCCATGTGTACCCTCAGAGCCTTAGTGCGGGTCGCCAATAAAAATCACCGTGACGGTCGGTGGCGTCGTTGTTGTGTCCAGTGTGAACCTCATCCTGTATTGGTCGTTGATCCGTATCTGACGAATTTCAGAGCCTTCCAATTTCTTGTAATTCAGGCTTTTCAAGTTCCTCAAAGTCAGCTCGCTAGATGCCTGCTCAATCGCGTGCAGCTTGTCGCGGCACGATTTGATGACTCCAATTGGCAGACCAAGCTTGTAGGCCTGGTCAGTTCGTATGAGGGCGAGACGCTGGTCAGCGAACTCAATCTTCATACGGCCGATAATATGAGTCCTGTTTGGACCGTTGTCAATATGCACATTGGTACAACGTAGCAATATGCACTTTATGCTTGACAAATAGGCTGAATAACCTACGATAGGGGCATGAACAAGCTGCCCCTCGAAACCCGCGTCCAAATCCTCTCTATGCTTGTTGAGGGCTCCCCCATGCGGGCTATCTCCCGCGTGACGGGCGTATCGATCAATACAGTGACGAAGCTCTTGGAGGATGCGGGGGAAGCGTGCATCGCGCTTCACGATGAGAAGGTCCGCAACGTCAAATCCCGCCGCCTACAGTGCGACGAAATCTGGAGCTTCAACTACTGCAAGAAGATCAAAGTTCCGACCGCGAAGGCCGCGCCGGATAAGGCTGGCGATGTTTGGACGTGGACGGCGCTCGACGCGGACTCCAAGCTGATCGTGTCCTACTTCGTGGGCGACCGCGACGGCGAACATGCGCTGGCGTTCATCGGCGACCTTGGCTCCCGGCTGGTTGACCGCCCGCAGATCACGACGGACGGCCTCGGAAGCTACGTGGGCGCTATAGAGGAAATCTTCGGCGACGACGTGGATTTTGCGCAGCTCGTGAAAACCTACAGCGAAGCGCCGGACAAGGGACCGGAGCGCAA
>Ga0184629_10000196_pt1 | contig 26917 bp, 14 predicted proteins | sample PLM4_32_b1_FD_133158 | JGI IMG/M metagenome (GOLD analysis project Ga0184629, IMG submission 133158) | Groundwater sediment microbial communities from an aquifer in East River, Colorado, USA - PLM4_32_b1 | ecosystem: Environmental > Terrestrial > Soil > Riparian zone | place: USA: East River...
GACAATCTGTGGCCGCTTTCCATGACGTTGTCGACTTTATTGTTTTAGCATATAGACCATAATCCACCGTAGGGAAAAATTCCAGCATAGGAGTACCGTCTTGATTGGTTACCGTGGGTACTTCTGGATCAGAAGAAGCAGTATACACCAATCTAGGATTCCATTTTAAAGCTTTCCAATCGATATTGGAATCAGATGAAATTTTAAAAACATAACTATTCCCCTTGTTTACCGTAAGTGGGAGGTTCATTTCTTGAGAAATGGTTTCAGTAGCCAAATAGGTCTTTTCCCAAACGATTTCTGTGTTTTTGTTTTCATCAGTCTTTACAATGGAAACTGTAATATCATCTGTTGTTTCTGGTTTTTGAAAAAGACCATCTACAACAATCGTTCCGTTTATAGGGGTTCCCACTGCTTGCATTGCCGAAAGCACAAAACCATCCGAGGCCTTAAATTGATAAATCGGTATGTTATCTGCATCCGTCTTATCCGCTGTATGCTGATTATACGTAATTATAGGATTCCAAAGCACTACGTCCGCTTCTCCATTAAACACTGATTGCAACCTAAAATAAATTCGTTCACCCTTCTTTACATTAACCGACTGTAAATTGGCAGATTTAGCAGTAAAATCATTGGCTGCAATGGTCGTGTTCCAAATTTCTTTTGATCCGTGTTGAATTACCGCCCTTACCCCGTCAACTGATTTTTCATTTGGATCTAAAGCCACGGCAGCGTCAATATCCACAATCCCTGTATAAGGGGCTTCCCATACACGCACCATATCTTCCAAAGGATACTGGTCGATGGCTTTTTCAAGTTCTGCCGGATCGATGGGGCTTGCCGTTTCTACTCCTGCAGGGGTTACTCCAATCGGATTTGGGGTTCCCGAACTGGCAGTTGCAAAAGTAGGGACACCATCAACAAGACGATTGAAGTACACCACCGTGTTATCCACAATATCAACCAATCCATCCCCGTTCACATCACAAAAATAAGTTTGTATAGCCGATTTGAAATCTGTTTTTTGTAAACCCACAAAAACCATAAAATGGGATTCTATACCATAAGAGAGTGTTTGTGATTTCGTTTTCGAAAAACTTCCTCTACCTATTGCTATAATTTCTCCTCCAAAAGAATCCCCGCTGGCATTTCTAATGTAGGGTCTAAACTTAATGGCTCCATCTTTAACATATACTTTATCGGGCAGATTATCCCCGTTAATGTCGATAAGGGTAAGCATTCCTTCCCCTTCGCTCTGACCAAAACTAAAATTGGCCCCTGCTGAACTCTCTTTGCTAAAAATATTAGCTCCGGTACCAACGGTTACCGCTATTCCTCCGTTCCATCCCAATGATTTTGAAGAACCCAATACCGTTGGAGTGTCACTGAAAATCCCTTTTGTTACCTTAAAAACAGACTTTAAAAATGTTTCGCCAGGGTAATAATTCACCTCATCGGCATAGGGTTTATATCCTTCCGAGGCTTTCACATCATCAAAATATTCCATTTCGTGATGGTTGAATTCCTGCCCTTTGGAATCAAATTCGGTTATTTTGTCCAATAACTTTTTGAAAAACGCCCCTTCTTTATAATGTAAGTCGTAAGAACGAACGGTTGCCCCGTTGTATTTCACTTCAATTTTACGCAATAAATCGGCAGTTACCTGTTTGAACCCTAAACGCGCATTTATACTGACATCATTACGTTTTGTCTCTCCAAGCTCTCTGTCTCTGGTAAAAAGCACTTCGTATTTTCCTTCACTGCCACCGCTACCCGTATAGGTGATTTTATCGATGTAATTATTGTATCCCGGGACTGTTCCTCCGGCAATCCCAAAATCCTGAACCGTTACATAGTGGTATTTCACGAAGTTATCGTTTAGGTCACGAGTTTCCACCAACGACCATTGGGCTATATTTCCATCTTGGTCTTTCAGTACGGCAGTATTTACTATTCCGCCACGGTTGCTACCTCCAAAAGAATGAGTGGTTCCCGATTTATCAGTTACTTCCCACCAGTAGTTTTTTGGATTGCTTCCGTGTCGGATGATTTTATTGAAACTCCCCTCTACCCTTGGGTAAAATTGTTTGTCGCTACTTCTTTCAATAAGCTCCCCGCGATGTGCAACGGGAGTTAACTCTTCCCCTGAAAAGGAATAGGTTTCGGTTTCCAAGTTACCGTCATAACGCGGCACTCCCCATCGGGTATCGATGTTTACCGACGGAATACTCATATTCCATCCCAATCCCAGCCAGTCGTTTCCACCGTTACTGTTGTATTGGATTGCCAATTGAGGCTGCATGCCTTGTCGTCCTGCCGGAATATCAATAGGATAACCCAGAGAAGCACTTCCCATACTGTTGGCAGTTGGCGGTTCGATGGTATTGACAGCCGCCGAAGGATCAGCCGCTTTGATTCCGCTGATGGAAGTGGGAACAAATCCAGCGGTTTCGGGAGATTCAGGGACTTTTATGATTCCGTTGATCATGTCCGTGAAATGCGTCGTGTTCGATACAATGGCATTTTCATTATTTTGGATGCTGTCCCGTTCCAACGCTACCCAATGCTTAACGTTCTCATCGAAGTAAAAGGTTTTAATATCTTTTGCGGTATACCCCTCAGGTATTTTATCGGCATCATATTCCAGCGTAATTTTAGTGTTTTTGGTAAACTGGGTTCCGTGGGGTAAAAAACGAAATCCGTCGTAATTTTTGGTTACGTTAACCATTGTGCCATCAAGAGCAGGAATATCCACTGTACGCAAGGCCGTAATTGAAATGGTATTCGGTTGCGACAAAGCTTGTGCTTCCATGGTAATGGAAGCCCCTTTAACAGATAGTTGCATACTTTTCTCCGGGGAGTACTGTCCAAAAGAGTACTCGGCAGAACGAATGCTCAGATCGTTTTTATATGAAAGTGTTGTCTTTTGTTTGAATTCGATTTGATTTTCGACCGTTTGCCCATCAGCAAAAACGGCCTTAACGGTGGCTTTCCACGTTTCTGAAGTTCCTTTTTTGGGTACCAAAGCTTCAAATTCGGAGGAAAGTGTTTTTATTTCCAATCCATCGATATACAGTTTGGCGTTTTCGGAGCCTTTTCCTTCTATGAATCCATTGGCATAACCAAATCCATTGGCGTATTCGGCCGTAACGGGTTGGTTCAAAACAATGGAACGCTCTTTGGTTGTTGTCTTTTTGATGACAATCCCCAAATTACGGATGCGGTAATGGTATTGTGCTCCTTTGGGCAGGGTAAAACGGATCTGGTTGTTCCCTTGTTTTAACCAAGAGGTTTTCAGCTGTTCGTTCTGGAATTGCCAGTCGTTGTTTTGGGTCACCAAATAACCACCCACAGAAAGCTGGTCGTTAATGCTTCGGGAAATTCCCGTGTGATTGGAGATTCCATATAATTCGTAAGTCAAAAATACCTGTTCATCGGCATCTGGTATTTTGTCTATGGGTACCGTAAAAACGTTATCGGCAGGACTGTCAATAGGCAGATTGTCAAATGTCCCGATAAATCCTTCTTTTAGCGAGGAGGTGTAAATTCGCTCTGAGGGACTATTTCCTGGCTTTTTCTTAACGGGGTTTTTCTCTATAGAATACCCTTTATAGACTATAGAAAACAGCAATAAAAGTGTAATGAAATAGTATTTTTTAAACATCGTATGTATGATTTGGGTTGGTTTGTTTTTTGTTTTGGGGCGAAGGCGAGCAAAGTCAAGACGCTTTTCTGCTTCACAAGAATCTCGACTTTGCTCGATTTGACACTAGTCTTCATTTTCGTAGGAAGAAAACTGCTTGATGGCATTTTCGATAGAAAAATTTAGTTTACGATTACCTTGGTGGCTTGTTCGACGCTCTCGCTTTTTACGTTAATCAGATAGTTGCCGCTTACGGGACTGATGTGTACAGGAATGACATAATAGTCCTGATTCTTGTATTGTGATGAAAAAAGAAGCCTTCCTGTCATATCAAAAACAGTCACTGCTACATTTTCCTTTTTATCAAATGAGACTTCAACAGTGAAATTCCCATCAGCCGAGAGTGTTGGATAGATGGCCAATTTTTTACTTAATTTGTCATTTATCATAACGCTATCCGAAGTTGTACATCCTTTGGCCGTGGTCACTTTCAAGGTATATACACCCGGATCCGTGATAATGGCTTGTGACAAATCACTTGCATACCCTTTGTCTGAAGTCCAGGAATACGTCAGGGCATCCTCTGATTTGATTTCGGGAACGAGAGTAATTTCCTTGTTACTGTCACTCAATTTTCGATTTTCACCCAGTTCCACCGTGGCTGGAACCGGAGTTTTCAGAGTATAACTCATTGTTTTCTCTTCTCCAAAGGCATCTTTTACCGATAGATTATAGGAGGCTTCTTTTAAATTGGATAAATCCAATTCGGCGCACGAATATTTTTTCTCCGTCCATTCCTTAAGCAGCGATCCTGACTCTTTAAGAGTTAAAGTATAGGGCGGAATTCCTCCGTCGATTTTATATCCCAGTACACCCGCATTGGGTTTATCACAGCGCAGGGTGATGGTTTCTTTTAAATTTACGTTCAATTCTCCTCGTTGGGTAAAGCCGAAAACGTCTTTGCCCGACTGATCGGTATCCCAATTCACCCCTTTAAAAGTCAGTTTGTTTTCCTTAAGTTCAGTAGCACTGACGTAACGCACGTTCTCGGGCAGGAAAGTTCCCTTGCCACTTTGGTCAATTACCAATAAATAAGCTTTGAGATCGGTTGATTTTTTTTCAAAAATTCCGCTGATATCAACGCTTACATTTGTGGAGAGGGTTGCCGCTTGTGTTCCTGACGTCTGCACCAGCCAATTGCGTTCCACCATCGGCATACAGTTTGTGGTATTCGAGGCAGGTTTTAGCGTTAATGACCCATTATTGTCTCCAAAAACCAAAAAGGTTTGGTTTTCCATCACAGCGGTATTGTCCATGTTTGACACTGCCGCTTCCCCAAGACTGACCGTCAGTCCGTTTTCATTAAAAATCCCTTTCGACTGTTTTTGGTATAAGCCATTCCAATCATCACGACCAATTCCGAAAATTCGGTTTTTATAGGTGAGGTCTTCCTCTATTTCGAAGATTTTTTTTCCTTCCGAGGAAATATAATTTTTTTCGTTCTCCAGCGCAAAACCGTATTTCAGCGACATAGTCGATTCAATGATCTGCAACGTTTTAGCACCCAGCACATTGTTGTACACCAGTATTTCTGCAATCTGACCTTTGAATGCTTTGGAGGCATCACCAGAGAAACCGCCAAACTCAATGAAATTATCCGTGCTGTTGGCTTTTTTCTTTTTAGGCTTATAGTTTTGAATTAGCGTACTCATGGCAGCACCTGCCTTGCCTCCCTTTTCATAGGACATGGACAGGTCGTTATTATAAGCTTTGGAAGTACTCAATGCAATATCCGATTCGGGGGTTCTGATGCGCCACAATTCCTGTTCCGCAATGGTGTCGGTTTGGTAAATAGTGAAAATAGTGGCGTTGGAGAGATTGTCGAAATCCGCAAAAGTTTTTGTTACAAGAGGATTATCCGAATCATAGAAAATAGGGTTGAAATTCATCAAAACCTCTTTACTGCTTTTAGCCATTTTACCCCTTGAATGGCTTTGGGGCTGTTCCGAAACCATGCCACTCAATTTGTCTTTTGTGAATTGGAATTTGGGTGTTTTTTTGGATTGCCCAAAAAGGGAAAATGCCAAAATAAATACCATAAAAGTAATGTAGTTTTGTTTCATCGGTTAAGGTTAATTATAGATTTGGATTGTCATGCATTACTTTATATGAATAAAAATATCGTATGCTAACTCTGTCCTATTCTGAATTCATCTTTTTTTTTGTATCATTATTGTCAATTATATAGCACTTCTGACTCCTATTCATTGCTTTTTTGTAAGGAATTTCAAATGTAGGAAAAAATTTAACAGGATTTTTAATTTAAATCTACAAAATGCGCATAAATTCGTTAAAATACATTTATTTTAATTTTTAATAAGAACAATGCTTGTTTGTTGCTATTGTTTTCAGGGGCGGTTAAAATCAATATTAATTTTACTAATTAAATTTTCAGCAAAAGCACTCAAAACTTTAGCAACTTCACTGTTTTTATTTGACCTGTATCGTTCTATATAATACATGGCTACATCTGTGGCTTCGTGCTTAAAATTAAAACTATTTGGTTCGCATAGTAATTCAAAAATTTCTAATAAAAAAGCATCACTATTTTCAAAATACTCCTCACTTATATTAAGCCTTTTGCTTTTTTATTTATCAGAATTTTAAACCATTTTCAAATTTTTTAAACTTGATTTTTTTAGAGGATGATTAATATTTCAAATACTCAATTTAAAATTTTCTCAAATCTTTATAATCATTCCTTTATTTTTAAAACTGAAAGGGAATAATTGGAAATTTCAATAAAGTGGTATTTTTATTATTGAATTTTAACAAAAAAATAATAGGTACAATTTTACAAAAAATATGTTAATATAACAAGAGAGAAGCTACTAAAAAAAATATTTACATTATAGTGATCATTAATTACTATTCAAACTGTATTTTACATAGATAACACCGTAAATAGAATCACACAATGTTAAACCTTAATTTACATCTACACAATACCCACTTTTAGTGATATTTCAAATAAAAAAAAAATTAAAGCATCGCCAAAATACTCCAAAAATCACATAACTACACTGAAAATCAGACTATAAACAACCAAATCATACCAAAACACTAATTTAACTTATTGATAAGGAAAGATAAAACTGGAGATAGAATTGAGAAAAACAAAAAAAGAACCAAAGCATTAAAATGGGAGTTTAAAATAACATTCGGAATGGGAAAGGAAATTACCTTACGAGATACCTTGCTTTTTAATATTGATCAATTTTTTGATTCTGCATAAAAATTTTAACCTTAAAACATAAGCAAAATAATTACGGCCTACTTGACTAAAAATAGCCCATAAAAAAAAGACACTCAGTATCTTTTTATCTCTTTTGTCTAGTTTTCCAACTATCATTCTTACAATAGCCCCTCCTAAACTCATATTTTTTCCCTATTATATAAGCTTCCACTGGGATAATCACAATCACTATTAATATTTCGTACCATTCCATATCTCAACTATATAACACGCAGATAGTTAGTAATTTAGCATAAAACAGTAACATCAGTTTCACTTAAATTCACCACAATTACTTTCTCAAAAACCCCTATTGAATTCCAGAATTGAACACCACACTTTTAGTTTCAAAAATTTATATCATATAGTTTTGTTACTCTTCCCACTAGGATATACTACTCCATCACCATAATTACATGAACAATCAAGTCCAACAAAAGATCAAAAACTTTATCAATGAAACCCCTAAAAGTCAAAAACACATGAGTTATTGGATTAACAAACACTTAGGATACTACTGCAAGGAAATAGACTTTATGATCGTTTTTTCCAAACACTCTAAAGGACAAAACCGAATTCATAATCACTACCAATGGCAACCTGGAATACTTCAAACAAGTTATAGCATTAATTGACAACGCCCCTAAATTGAAAACATGGAAATTCACCGCCGTACTTTTGTCATCCAAAACGGAGACAAGCGAAAGCATGCCAATTGCGATTATATTCCCAGACATAACACTAAAATCAAGTGATTTAAAATTCCTTTCATTGAATTACAATAAAAATGCTAAAAAAGAAAACGTCATCATCTTTCTTAAAAACCAAAAAATACCGTGCAACACAAAGACATTAAATCAGGTAGTACATATTCTTTCCCAAGATCAATTAAGTGTAATGTCTGTAAACAAAAACATCACTTTGATACAATTTCCTCAAGAGTCACACGAAAATATAGACCGTATTCAACTATGCGATTTAGAAATCCATATCGACATTTTGAACAGACAAAGTAACCAGTAGCTCAATAGTTGGACAATTACCCTTCCAAAATTCCTTTACTACCAATGCCTGCGGTTTTTCCATCAACATCCGCAACTGATCCAAAAGTTCCGCTTCATTTGGCTTTAGAAAAAAACTTGTCCGAATAAACAAAGAGCTCCATTTTCAACAAGTCACTTTCGAAAGAAGGCAAAAGTCATTTAATGAAAAAATAAAGCAGTAGCAGGCAGAAATCGAACGTATACAAAAGTGATAAATTTTCATTAAGGCATCTAAAAGCCACTGCACATCTCTATAAGGTAACAATACTAGTTCAACAAGTAGTTTACATAATAGTAAACTTTCGGGAGACAAATTCAAAAAGGGAAAAATTTAAATATAAAAAAATCCCATTTGCTAAGACTGCACCCAAAAAGTTAGACACTATTTGGGGGCAGTTCAGATTAACAAATGGGACTTTTATTTTTTTTTTTGGTGTTATGACTAAATTAGTGACTGGCTCCAACTTCAACGTCGTGACCAATTCCTTGTTTTTGCAATATTCCAATCACTTTCCAACCAAAGAAAGCCAAATACGCAAAACATAAAACAGGAATGAAGTAAGAAGCGTGAATCCCGATTATATCAGCCAATTTTCCTTGTAGAGGTGGGATAATTCCACCACCTAAGATCATCATAATCAAGAAAGCGGAACCTTGAGACGTGTGTTTTCCTAAACCTGCAATCGCCAAAGAGAAAATAGCAGGCCACATGATACTACAAAACAAACCGCCACTCATAAAGGCAAAAACCGCTATAGTTCCTGTAGTCATTAAACCGATTGTCATTGCAATCATACCCATTAAACCAAAAATCATTAAAGTACGAGCTGGTCTGTCCTGGCCCAGGAAAAAGCCGGCTATTTGGAAGGCTATTACAAAAGCGTAAGCATATAAAGGTGTTACATCCTGTCCACTTATAGAATTTACAAAAAGAACTACACCAAAAGCCACATAAGGAACAATAATCAATAATATTTTTTTGAGTTGTGAGGATGGATTGAATACTGAAATTGCACCTGCCCAACGACCAATCATTAAACTTCCCCAATACATCGAAATGTATGGCGCTAATGCTGAACCAGAAATACCTCCGAATGCTGAAGTTTTCATTAATTCACCCAAATTACTGCCAATAGTTACTTCGACACCAACATAGGTAAAAATCCCTAACATCCCTAAAACCAATTGTGGGTATTTCATGGCACCCCAACCTTCAGGATTTTTTTGAGCACTATTGTTCGCAAATAATAAACCGATAACAACAACAGCCAATGTTACGATTGTTAAGCCTAAACCTAAGTAGTCCTTTTCTTTATTTTCTATAAAACGGGTGATGAACTCCGGATCCTCGTAACGGGAAAAGATATAGGCAAATATTCCAATTAGAATTACAGTGATTGCAATTAATGTCTTCATCTCTTTACTGGCTGATTGAAAAGAAGAATCGCTTTTACCTGATGGTAATTTTTTTGAAAAAAAGAATAATGCACCCGCCAATAAAAAAAGACCGCCAACACACACGTAAAGTATTCGCATAGCATCCAATGAATTTGCCTTTTGAGCAAATTCGTCAATATTTACACCAGAAATAACACCAAATAAAGCAATAGAAACCACAATTGGTCCTATTGTAGTTCCCAATGAATTGATTCCGCCGGCAAGATTTAGCCTGTTTGATGCGGTATGGGGTTCACCTAAAGAAGCCACAAAAGGTTGTGCGGACGTTTGTTGTAAAGAAAATCCGAGAGCAACGATAAACAAAGCTCCAAGGATGAGTAAATAACTTCCTTGAGTTACTGCAAATATCATTAAGGCTGCACCAAAAGTACTAATCAATAAACCATTGATAATTCCTTTTTTGAATCCCCAAGCATTTAAAATATCTTTTTTGGCCAGACTGCTGAAAATAAAAAGCAGTAGCGCGCCAATATAATACGCTCCATAAAAAGCAAAATCGATAAGTTGGCTTTGAAATTGATCCAAGCCGAATTTGGCTTTACAAAAAGGGATGAAAACTCCATTGGATGCACCAATAAATCCCCAAAAGAAAAAAACGGTAATAAGTGTATAAAGAGCCGAATTATTCGACTTTGTTTGTTCTGAATTCATAAATGTAAAAAGTTAAAGTTTTTGGTTAATTATTGTTTACTATTTAAGTACATGACTAAAAGCAAAACAGATTGTTTTCTAGAGACTTAAATCCTGTTGAAGTAAATTTTAACAAGTAATCAAATCCATATTTGAACACGCTTACTGCTCTTCTGCCATGTTTTTTTTATTACTATTTTTTATCTCTATTTTGTTGAATTTCAACAACATATATATCATGCCCTAAAGAAATATTTGTTTTAAATTACTATCGGGGATATTTCTCTTGATATTTAATTATTTCCTCAAATAATTTAATTTGCGTTTTGGCACGAACTAAATTTTGCGACTCATAAATCGTATCATAATAGACATCATTGTTCAAATAATCCGACAAGAATCGACAACCTTGTTCAAAAAGCAAAAGAGGCAAACTCAACTGAATGTTATCTTTTTCTTCTTTTGTCATAAAATCATTTCCTTTTTTTATATAGCCATTCATCACCGCTTTGTAAATTTCAATATCCAAACACACTTTCGAAAGGTCTTTTTCTTCTTCTGTCGAAGTATTTGCTCCTGTTCTCAAAGTATCTCCCAAATCGTGAAAAATACTTCCTGGCATAATTGTATCAAAATCTATTATGCAAAGAATATCTCCTTTTTCGTCAAAAAGCATATTTCCAATTTTTGTATCGTTGTGAGTCACTCGCAACGGAATAATTTCGTTGTTGATGTCATTTGCTACTTTTTCAATTATATGAAAATTGTTTTGAAAAAAAGCAATCGAATCTTTTGCAATCTCTTTTCTCTCGAGAGTTGCGGTTTCGATACTCTTCAAAAAATCATTATATCTTTTGATTGTATTGTGAAAATCTGGGATAGTGTATCCCAACTCTTTCACAGGAAAATCCAACAACGCCTCGTGGAATTTTGCCAAATAATCGCCAACCATTTCTGCAACACCTGCCGAAGGAATTCGGAACTGAACCGTTGATGGAATGAATTTTGACAATTGCCAAATATCATCGCCATCTTCCGTGTACCATTTTCCATTTTTGGAAGACAAAAACTCGATTGTTTTGAAATTATTTGCTTTCAAAAAACTTGTAATTTTTGCTTTATTGTTGATTAATGCCTGAATATTTGGAAAAACTTTTTGATTCATTTTTTGCAAAATGTATTTCCCACCCGACGTTTCTACCAAATAAGTACTGTTTATCAGACCACTTTTTAGCTTTTCGATTGCTATAACCGTCTCGTTTTTAAGAAAATCCGCAACTATTTTTTTAACTGTTTCTTCCATTATATTAAATTTTCATAAACACCGGAAACATGTAATTGATTCAGTTTTTTCATTGCCAATTCTTTATCCTCTTTGTAAGTAATTCCCAGCCATTCTTCGTCTGTAATCATTACATCAATACTATAAAGCCCTTTCTTAATCATCTCAGAAACTACGTTTGGCAACTGATATTCAGTTTTATTATCCCCTTTCCAAATTTCGATATAGTTGGTCATGTCATTCTCAATATAATTGAAAATTTCAGTTGTAAAACCAAACATATTCATCGATACATAAATGTCATTTTTTAATGGTTTTGCAGCACCTTGCTCATCTATATAAGAAATTTGACCGTTATCTACGCTGATTTTTTCTCTTTCGATAGAACTCACCATATGACCGTTTTCAACAAAAACCTCCGCTCTGTTCACAGTACCATTATCTGATAAAGTTTTTAAAATTGGGTAAATAATCGCACAAGGGTTTGTTGCTTTTGGCAAATGTTGGTAAGCCAATTCGAAAGAATTTCTACCATAGAAATCATCGGCATTAATCAAAAGAAAATTTTCTTTCACTTTCTCTCTAGCACACCAAATCGCATGAGCCGTTCCCCATGGCTTTGCATTTTCATAGTGAACACCATTCCAATCCAATTCTTTGGTTTGAACTGCGAATTCAACTGAAATTCCTTTTTTTCTTATAAATTGATAACGCTCTGCCAAAAGTGGAATCATGTGATCTTGAACAATTAAAACGATTTTACCAAAACCCGCTTGCAAAGCATCGTTGATAGAATAATCCATAATGATTTCACCGTTCGGGCCAATGCCATCCAATTGTTTGAAACCCCCATATCGAGATCCCAAACCGGCTGCTAATATTAATAATGTTGGTTTCATAATCTTTTATAATTGATTAGTTTCGATAAAAATCCAATACAATCTGAAAATCTCGATCGGTGATGACTTGTGCATATAGCATTACCTCTTGCTTTTTTGTTAAAATTTCAATTTCAATATTCTTAGAATTTTTATCGTTTTCATAATTTGCTTTCACCCATCTTAGAAACTGATTATTTGATGATACTTTTATATTATCTTCAAGTAATAGATCCGCCTCTTTTTTTCTATCTAATTTCACTAACGAAATTAATTGAAAATACAGCTTCGATGTTTCATTAAGTTCTGTGTCGGGTTTAAAGTTCGCTACCTTTTCGTAGCAATCGAATGCTTTTTTAGAGTCATTTAATTTTTCGTAAGCCAAAGCAGATAAATAATCATCAAAACGTTCGTCGGTTATATATGGCTTGCCAACTCCTAAATTAAGAGGCCATAATTTAGATTTCTTACAAAAATTGATTGCTCCTTTGTAATCGCCTTTCTTATACGAATTTATTGCAGTTCGCAAACAAGCCTCATAGTAAATTGTCCTTCCATCTGTTGAACCCTCAAACGGTATAATCTCAAACTTCTCCAGGAAAGAAATACATTCATTGTATTTATGATTTCCTAAAAGAGCTTTAGCATAAAAAAGGCCGAAGATGCTTTTTTCTGTGTTTTTATTATAGTTAATCAGCGAAAGTTTCTCTGCAGCAGCATATTCCTGTTTGTCTAAATGGTACTGAATCCACGCAATGTTTACTTGTTCATTTTTGCTGTCAATTGCTTTAGCTCTTGAAATAGCCTTCAAATATTCACTACTGTCATCATGAAATATTTTTGCTTTTGCTAAGTAAAAAATAGCCGAATCCGGAGTATCATTACAGTCTTTAAATAACTTTTTAGACTCTTCGATTAATCCTAAATTCCATTTAACAAGAGCATTATAATATTTTATTTTCCAATGAGCATTTTCCGAAATTTCATCAAACATCTCCCCTGTATTTGCGTCAAAAGGGAAAACCATGTCGATTGGAAGTTCAATTGCTGATTTCAGTAGCTTTTCCCTGTTATTTTTATCCAGATAAGCTTGCCATAGAAGTGCAATTGGATTTTTTGGAGAAAGTGATAAAACATCTAAAGCTTCCTTTTTACATCCGTAATTATTATATCGAATTGCCAAATCTAAATAGGTTTCTGAAGGCAACTCATTTATGATCTGTTTCTTAAAATCCGATTTCGTCAATAAACCAACTTGCGTTTTTTCGTATAAATTCAAATACCCCAGAGCATCGAGATTATCAAGATTATTGATTGTGCTTAACCATTCTTCCGTTTTACCTAAATAGCGAAAAGCGATAGCTTTTATCTCCAAAGCCGTAATATTGTTTTGGTTATAAAGCAATGCCTTATCGCAATATTTTAAAGCTTCATTGTAATTTTTTTCAATTAAAAATAAACGAGCAAGTTCCGTATAAGAAGCCGAACGAAACGCAATATTTGCTGCCGAAATAGAAAAAGCAGCTTTTGATTCTGAAACATTCCCCATTTTTTTATTGCACAAACCGAATGTGTAATTTGCTTCAGCATCGTAAGTATCAATAGAGAGCGTTTTTAGACACAAATCATAACACTTTTGATAATCCATCTGTCTAAAACACAACATTGCCAGCCTGTTAATTGCAGGAATATAGTCTTTCTCAATTTTTAGACATTCTTCATATTCTTTCTTCGAATTAACGTACATACGTTGTTTCTCGAGTTCAAGTCCTTTCAAATAATGACCTTGTGCAGTTTTCCAACTGAAATCTTTATTAATTTCAATAGGTCTTTTTAAAATATTTTCTGCTGTTTTTGAAGAATAACTAAGTAAATTATCTCCTATTTTTATTGTAAAATTCGCCTCTTTCGAAACATCAAACGTTTGTTTTAAAAGTTCTGATGGCTTTAATTTTATTTCAGTTTCAAATTTCTGCTCTCCAACTTCTACTGTAAGTTTTTCGTTTAACGGTTCCAATGCATTAACATAAACCTCTATTTGATTGTCTTTTCTTTCAACATTCAAAACAGCATATTTTGAAGCGGCAACCATTCCTTTTGTTTTAATTAAAGGAAACCAAAACTCATGTGAAATTTCAGAATCGTAGGGAGCAAATTCTCTATGTTTAAAAGGTGTCTCTGTACTTGTGGCTGCGGCTTGGTTAAATAATTTACCCGATTGCCATTCAATATATTGACCATCGTTATCAGTAAGCAAATCCTTCCAAAATAATCCTTGCTGAGAAAGTCCCCAAATCCAAATTTTTCTTCCCGGCTTATCATCATAATCTGCAATATGTCCAAAACCAAAATCTTCATTGTGATAATATCCACCATTAAAATTGGTGTAGGAATTTATTATGTGATGCGACTTATATCCCCCAAAATCATTGTTTTTATAGAAAGACAAATCTTTTCCATTAGTCAAAGGCCAATCATTAAATTCTCCACCATGTCCAATACGATGTGATCCCTCATATAAAAATTGAAGATCATCAGCGGATTTTGCGGCAGCATTCATCCAATGATAAAATGTACAGGGCAACTCTGTTGTATTAAACCAAGAGACTTTTGTTTCAAAATAAGTTTTGTCTTTAGGAAGAATAATTTCAACATTCCATTTTGTGTGAGAAGGTAAATCTATAGCCCCAACAGTACAAGAAACACTGCCGTCAGAATTCTTTTTTGTAGTATAATCAACAGGAGTAGCACAAGTTGGAATGTGCCCAATATCCCCAAAATTATACTCTATACCACCCGAAGTCCATGCGCCTCGCATTGCAACATCTCTGAATTTTACGACATGATTATAATAAAGAAACTCTTTTCCGGTTGATTTCTCAATTGCTCCCCAAATTTTACCGCCTACTTCAGGACAAATAAAAACCTTGATATAATCATTTTCAAGAATAACCATTTTCCAATCCTTCTGAATTGCTTTATTGGTATACCCCTCATATCTAAAATAAGGATATATTCTATTTATTTCAGGAACAGGATTTGGATCATAAAACATATACGTTTTCATATTCATGATCGTATCCTTTATGACCGCATTTTGTCCAATACTACTATTTGAAAAAATCAGTATTACAAAATATAATAACTGTGTTTTTATATTAATCTTATTCATTAATTATTTGATTTAAAAAAATTATAATTCATTAGAAAAGAAAAATACTGCTATTTAGGTACAATGTGACTGATTATTCAACTTTTCTAGTTCTGAAATTTTAAAGATAACTTGTAAATTATTTATTTTTTGAGTCTAAATCATTTACGTAACTATTTAAGGCTGCTGTCAATATTTCGTACCCTTTTTTGTTCAAATGCAATTGGTCTTCTATATACAAACTTGTATTTGGATTCCCGTTTTCATCTAATAATTTATCCCAAATGTTCACAAAATGGGCGTTGGATTGTTTTTCTAAATATTTCTCAATACGATGATTGGCTTCAATCATTATATTTCTCATTTCCCAGCGAGATGGGCTTGGTTTTATGGACATATATACCACTGGAATCGATGGGAATTTTAAACGTATGTCTTCATACAATTTTTTGAATCTTTTGGCTACTTCTTTTCCGCCAACTTTAGGATACTCGTTTGCTATGTCATTTTCACCACAATAAATAACTATTTTCTTGGGTCTGTATGCATATATTATTTCCTTTTCATAACCTATTACATCCAATAAAGTGGAGCCTCCAAATCCACGATTTATGATTTTATCATTGTTAAAATCTTTTCGTACTGCGTCACCCCAAAATGTGAATGTAGAACTCCCTATGAATAGTATAATATCTTTTTCAGGGGAATTGATCGAATCCTGTTTTTGAAATTTCTTAATATCTTCATAGTACGGCTTTTCTTGGGCTTTACATTGTATATAAAAAAAGAATATCGGTACTAAAAAAAGTAGTTTTTTCATGTGGTAAAATAAATAGTTATTGCAATTATTTTTGTTATTTCTTAAAAAATGGGAGTTTCTCAATAAATTAGGCATTGTAGCATTTCTGAATTCACAAAGCTTGCTTAAAATCAATACCTAATGTTTTATAGTTCTTTAATCATTATATTCCTGTACCAAACGTCGGCGTTATGATCCTGCAACGCAATTTTCCCCGTTTTGAAAGTTCCAAATCCGGGCATATCATTAAATTTAGTTACGGCTATTAATTCACTCCAATTTTTATCCCAAATCGTTGTAGAAATTACTTTTACGCCATTTAAAATCACAATCAATTTTCCGTTATCACTTATTATTTCCAACTGATTCCATTCGTTTGCCCGTTTCGCTACATCTTTATTACAAGATACTAACTCATACAAATCTCCAGCTCTACACTTATCGATTTTTCCGTCTTCATTATACTGATTATCGGCAACTTGACATTCTACTCCCGTTTGCCATGGATATTCGTATTGCTTTCCTTCTTGAACATAAAACATAATACCGCTGTTTCCTGCTTTAGAGATTTTCCATTCTATTTTAAAATCGAAATTTTTATATATTTTATCATAAACAATGTCTCCTCCATTTGCCGTTTGCCAGCCTTCTTTTTGGGAGGCATCCAAGCGCAAAGCACCCTCTTCGACTTTCCAAGCCGAGCCCAAAGTCGTCTTGTTGAAGGTGTGCCACCCAGTTGTGGATTTGCCGTCAAATAATAATTTCCAGCCTTCTTTCTTTTGTTTTACCGTAAGTACATTAGAAATAGGTGATGAAACTTTTTTTTGTGCATTGCCATTTATAGTCGCAAAAAATAATCCAATAATTATTACAATTGCTTTTTTCATAGTTTGCTTAATTTTAATTTTATTCTCTAATTTGCTACTTCTCTAAATATTCGTTTTGAAAAAATCACTCATGAACAACAACTGAAATTTGATTGCATTGTTCCAATATGACCAGTTGTGTGCACCTGGACGCGTGGTATAATCGTGAGGGATATTGCGATACAAAAGTTGCTGATGAAGGTTTTCATTCACTTTATAGAAAACATCGTCCGTGCCGCAATCGATTATAATCGCAAGGGCGTTGGGAGTTAGTAGATTTAACATATTAATCACCGTGTTCTTTTCCCATTGCTCAGGATGTCCGGCATAGGTTCCTAAGCATTTGGCTATATCCCAGTTATTGGGAAATGGCCGGATATCCACTCCTCCGCTCATACTTCCAACTGCACCGTACACGTCCTGATGCTTAAATGCAAGATATAAAGCACCATGACCTCCCATACTGAGACCGGTAATTGCTCGGCCTTTCCTATTTTTGATGGTCTTATATTTAGCGTCTATTGATTTGACTAACTCATCAGAAATAAATGTTTCATATTTTGATGCCGAATCAACTGGGCTATCAAAGTACCAACTACTAGATCCACCATCGGGGCAAACAATAATAACATTGTATTGGTCAGCCGCTTTTTCAAAACCTTTAGCATTATTGATCCAAGCAAGATAATTAGCGTTGTGTCCGTGCAATAAATATACTACCGGCAATTCTTTAGAAGAGGCATAATTATCAGGAATAATAACTATCGATTTGATATTCTTCTGCATGGAAGAACTGAAAGTTTGGATAGTATCCACAACTGATGCCTGGACTTGAACAAATGCACAAGTAAAAAATAAAAGGCTCATTATTCGCTTCATAATTGCTCTCCTGATTTATTAAATTCTACAAAATAGTCCAATAACGATTTCATAGTTTTGCTTAATTTTATTTCTAATTCGTAACTTCAAAAAGAAAATGATAGTTATCTAATTATGCCCAAGAAGTTTCTCCTTTTTTGTACGGAATACATCCTTCATACTTTCCCGGTACTGGATTATAACGCAGCACTTGTGTAGCCCCTATCTCTGAAGTAAAATATCCAAATAAGGTTAATTGTTTGATCATCGTAAAATAATGCATTCCCTCTTTTTGATCGTGCTTTTTAGCTTCAGCGTCAATAACGGTAAGCAACTCCTGCTTTTGTTCTTTCGTTATTTCCATGAACGAACTATCATATTTATTAGTAGCCCTTTCATTTAGTTGCACAAGGCCATCTTGCATTATTTTTTGATCGGAATCACTATAACAATCGGTAACATACGAGGCTATAAACTTACCGGTTTCGGCCTCTTTTGCTCCGGGTGTATTTGTTTTGGGAATAATCGTTTCGGCCACTTCATCTAAAAAAGTGATATCAGATACTGCAAAATTATTTCCTCTATCACTTTTGCAACCAACTAAAAATAAATCGGCACCCAAAAAAGCGGCGCCAGTTAGTATGGTTATGTTTTTTATCAATTCACGTCTGGTCATTTTTACGAATTTTAAAGGTTGCCTTTTTTGATTTCTGCTACTGCATGATTAACAGCTCTTGCCGTAAGCGCCATATACAATATCGATGGACTTTGATTACCTGTACTTGTCATACAGGCGCCGTCTGTCACAAACACATTTTTACATTCATGCATTTGATTCCATTCATTTAATAAAGAAGTCTTTGGGTCTTTACCCATTCGCACACCTCCCATTTCATGTATATCCAATCCTGGTGGTTGACGGTTTTCGTTGGCTACGATGTTTTTTGCTCCAGCTGCCTCTAACATAGCTTTTCCTTGTGTCAAAAAATCTTTAACCATTCGATCATCATTCTCATCATAATCGACAGCTGTTATCAATAACGGAATTCCCCACTGGTCTTTTTGGTCTTTACTCAATCGAACATGGTTACTTTCCTTTGGAATGGTTTCCCCCTGCATATACATATAAGCATTCCATTTTCCGGGCTGACTGATTTGCTCTTTAAAATTTGCTCCAATGCTTTCTGTTACTCCTTTCTCACTCAATTTCTCTCTTGAAGCACCTGAAAAGATGACATAACCACCAACAAAATCGGTATCTTGTTCGTGTACGTTTCTAAAGTTTGGAATAATACATTCAGCCGGTTTAGAAACTTTATAATATTTATCTTCATAACCCTCAAATTCGCCACTCATTCCGGCTCTGTAGTTGTGAAAACAAATATATTTTCCAAGTAAACCGTTGTCATTTCCCAGACCGTTTGGAAAACGTTTGGACACCGAATTAAGTAAAATAAGATTGGTATTTAATGCCGATGCATTCGCAAAAATTATTTTGGCATAATAATTAATTTCTTCTTTGGTATTGGTGTCAATCACTTTTACGCCAATCGCTTTTTTCTTTTCATCATCATAAATAATGGAATGCACAACCGAAAAAGGTCTTATGGTAAGATTTCCCGTTTTCTCCGCCCAAGGCAAAGTTGAAGTTACAGAACTGAAATAACCGCCAAAAGGACATCCTCTCATACATAAATTTCGGTTTTGACATTGGGCCCGCCCCTGTTCTAAATGTATTTCTTTAGGTTCTGTAATATGCGCCCATCGTCCTGACACATAATGGCGCTTAAATTTTTCGGCAAGGGTTTCTCTCAAATGTTGTTCTACACAATTCAATTCATAGGCAGGCAAAAATTCGCCATCCGGCATGGTTTCGATGCCTTCTTTGCTTCCGCAAACGCCTATAAATTTTTCTACATGGCTATACCAAGGTGCAATAGCTGCATAATCAATAGGCCATTCAATGCCATATCCATAACGATTTGGTGCCGTAAAATCGGTTTCAGCCCATCTTGCACAGGCACGACCCCAAATAAGCGATTTCCCGCCTACTTGATATCCTCTTACCCACTCAAAAGGTTTTTCCTGTATATAAGGATGATCCGCATCTTTTACAAAAAAATGGGAAGTAGAATCATCATAACCAGCGGCTCTACTGATAAAAGGGTTGTCATCGGCTTGCTTCTTCGTGATAGCTCCTCGATGTTTAAATTCCCAAGGTGCTTTGTTCATCGTAGGATAATCTTTGATATGCTCAATGTTTCTTCCACGTTCTAAAACCAAAGTTTTCATTCCTTTTTCACACAACTCCTTAGCAGCCCAGCCACCGCTTATCCCAGAACCAATTACAATTGCATCAAATGTATTTTTCATCGCTATATTTATTTTATCGTGACCCGTCGGTTGTAATTATTTTTAACACATAGAAACATAGATTTTGTAAGCTCAAAAATAGGTGTTTCACTTATTAAAAATAGACATAGCTCTCTATGTGAAAGAAATGTATTTCTTTTTTTGTATTCTTTTTCTAAATAAAATCTATGTTTCTATGTGTTTAATAAATTTTCATGAATTACACTCAACGAGTTTTAAACACTATTTTTTATTTTATAAGTTCAAAACTATCTTTCAAACGAATGTCTTCAGAAGAAGAACCGATCATCAAATCAAACTCACCAGGTTCTGAACCAAATTCTAATTTTGAATTATAGAATGATAGCGATTTATTGTCAATTATAAACTTCACTGTTTTGGTTTCCCCAGCGTTTAAATGTATTTTCTCAAATCCTTTCAGTTCCTTAACTGGTCGAACCACCGATCCCACTCTGTCTCTCAAATACAACTGCACTACTTCGTCACCGTTGTACTTACCAGAATTCGTAATAGTTAAAGAAACTTCAATGCTTTCATTTTTTTTAATTTTATTCTTTGATAATTTCAAATTCGAATAGTCAAAAGTGGAATAACTCAATCCGTATCCAAAAGGAAATTTAGGACTGCTTTTTAAATCAATATACGCCGAAGTATAGAAGGTATTGTCTTCATTCGCAAAAGGTCTTCCAGTATTAAAATGATTGTAATAAAGAGGGATTTGTCCCACTTCTCTCGGGAAAGTCATAGGCAATTTTCCTGATGGGTTATAATCTCCAAAAAGCACATCGGCAATGGCATTTCCGGCTTCGGAACCCAAAAACCAAGTATAAACAATCGCTGGAACATTATCGGCAGTCCAATTGAAAATCAACGGACGACCAGCATTGATAAGTACTACAACCGGTTTTCCGGTTTTCATGATTTCTTTGACCAAATCCTCTTGAACTCCAGGTAAATGAATGTCGCTACGGCTTTTGGCTTCACCACTCATATTCCAGCGTTCGCCAATACTCAAAATTACCACATCGGCTTGATTGGCAACTTGTACTGCTTCTTCAAAACCTGTTTTATCTTTGCTCTCAATTCCGCAACCTTTGGCATACAATAGTTTGGTGTTTTTGCCCACTTTATTTTGCAGTCCTTCCCATTGCGAAACGATATAAGTCGAATCCACTTCTTTCACATCAATCGCCCAAAAACCATGATTATCTCTTTTTGGTTTTACCATTGGTCCAATAAATGCAATCGTTTTAATCTCTTTCGAAAGTGGCAAAACATTGTTTTTATTTTTTAATAAAACGATACTTTTTGAGGCTATTTCTCTAGCGACAACTGTATTTTCAGGATTGTTTAAAGCCGCTTTTTCTCTTTCGGCATCACAATATCTATAAGGATCATCAAATAATCCCAACTCATATTTCTTATGAAGTATACGCTTTACCGCATCATCAATTAAGGCTATCGGAACTTTTTTTTCTTTGACCAATTGCGCCAAATTATTGCGATACGTATTGCTTTCCATGTCCATATCAGAACCGGCAGTTATGGCAGCTTCGGCAGCTTCCTTACCATCTTTACAATAGCCGTGATTAATCATTTCGCCTATAGAACCCCAATCGGAAACAACGAATCCTTTGAATCCCCATTTTCCTTTCAAAATATCTCTTTGGATGTATTTATTTGCCGTGGCCGGAATTCCGTTGATGTCGTTAAACGAATTCATAAAAGTGGCGGCACCTGCATCAAGTGCGGCTTTGAACGGCGGCAAATAGGTTTCCCAAAGCATTCTGTCACTCATATCAACCGAATTGTAATCCCTTCCTCCAATCGCTGCTCCATAAGCCGCGAAATGTTTGGCGCAAGCCATAACTGAATTCAAATCTCCTAATTTATTGCCTTGAAAACCTTTCACACGAGCATAAGCAATTCTGGAGCCCAAATAAGTATCTTCTCCGGCTCCTTCCATCACCCGACCCCAACGCGGATCTCTGGCAATATCAACCATAGGGGCAAATGTCCAATGCATTCCTCCTGCTGAAGCTTCGGTAGCGGAAATTCGAGCAGAACGTTCCATCGCCGCCAAATCCCAACTGGCAGCTTCCGCAAGCGGAATAGGAAATGTTGTTTTGTAACCATGAATTATATCTTGACCAAAAAGCAACGGAATTTTAAGTCGAGATTGCATCGCCAGTTCTTGATATTGTCTCGTGTGCAATGTTCCCATAACATTGAGCATAGACCCTACCAAGCCGCCTTTAATTTCCGCTTTTTTATCATTGTCTATTGTAATTGGCCCAGTAGCAATCAAATCGCTATTATACTGGTTGAGTTGTCCAATTTTCTCTTCAAGTGTCATTCGTTTCAATAAAGCTTCCACTTTTTGATCAATCGCTTTTTGTTGCGAAAAAACAGAAACGAAGCTTAATAAAAGAAAGGATATAATTATTTTTCTCATTGGTTTTAGTTGAAATCTATTTTTTTAAATAGCCTGATTCACTTTAAAAATGAATTACTTTTTTAGCGTCTCGCTTAATTCATTAATGATTTTTTGTGCCGTCATAACATCATTTTCAATTTTTTCGGTTTTAAAATCATGCTCCGAATTCAACGTTAATAAAAACGCATTTAATTCTTTCATTTTTTTCAATGCTTTCTTGTTTTTTGTGTCTTTTGCAAGGTTTCGTAAAATTTTAATTTTTTCATAATCCACAATTCCTTCTCTCATTTTTTCGAATCGAATGCTGCTATTTCCACCAGGATACACCATAAAGGCATCACCGGCTCCCCAACTTATATGTCTTGCATCACGGGTTGGATCTGAACCCCATGACTCATACGCCCATCTCAAAAATCCGTCATAACCATGCGCCAATGTATATAAACCAATCCAACGCCCTTCTACAGGTGGTGAAAAGACAAAATTATTAGGTTTTATTGGAGTACAACATACATAAAAAGTAGAAGTCTGTCCTTTTGAAGATCTGTTTGCGACTTCTTTTAAGCTTCCTTCTTTTGCAAAAACACTGCAATAATCATCCAACAAAGCATCCAATTCAGGATGCCAGTCACCTGCATAAGTGATTTTCCATTTATCAGAATGTTTCTTAACAATGTGTATCGCTTCTAAAGTTTGCTCCATTGCATTTTCATTGATTCCAATGTAGGTTTTATCAAACCAACCTTTCTTTTCAAGATGCGATTTCAAATCGGTTAAAAAAACATTCCAATTCCCTTTAAACTCATCCGTTGTAGGAAGCCATCTTTCGGTTATATAATTACCTGTGGTTTCATCTTCATAACGAAATCTTTCTCCCCAAGGAATTGGTGTGTAAATCGTGATGGCCTTATCTACTCCAGCATCTATGGCACATTGCACATATTGGTCGAATACGGTATAATCAAATTTCCACACTCCATTTTTATCTTTTATCCACCGAATCATAGACTCATCTACGTAGTAAGTAGAATCCTGCCAAGGCGAATGAACAGCATAAGTGGTTATGTATTTCCCTCCGGCATCAGCATACATTTTTAGATGTTGTTTCAATAGCATTAAGTGTTCTGGACTCCAAGGTTTTACCTGAAAATAATGGGCAATTACCCAAGGATTCTGCCAAAGGTCAAGTCTAAAACTCCAATCGTGGGGTTTTGGCAAGGTTTGATTTTGTACTTCTATTGAAATAGGTAGTTTTATTGTTTTTTCCACCGATTGAATTTCAATTTCTCCTTTGTAAATTCCAGCAATTGTGTTTTCGGGAACCTCGAAAGTTAACCAAACCGGTTTCAATGTCATTTCTGGCAATTCGAAGCGGTCTAATTCCGGATTCAATGATTCCAAACGGTCCGGAAGCAAATAAGCTTTGTCAACAGGTCCTTCACCACAATCAAAATTTGTCGCGTTGTAAGGATAATTGGAAAGCACATAATTGACAACATTAAATTGTACATTATTTTTGCTTAATACATTCCCTTTTTCATCTTTTAAATCTGAAGTATGCACACGAACTTGGCTTTGCGCTGAGGCAGACCATATCAAAAGTATTGCATTTTGTCTTTCCCCTTTCCAAGCGGTTCCGTTCCATGAAGCAACAGTCCCAGTCGCAGGATTATTTTTGTAATAAATTTTATCTGTATTTCCAAAAGCAGCTTGCAAATCTTTTCCCTGATTTTGCCAATCCGCAGGATTTGATTTTATTTCAAACTCGCTTTGCGGATGGTTAATTATTTTTGGAATTTTTGCGGCATCCAATTGGTAATTCTGCGCATTAGCAATGCCTGAATACAAAATGGTGCTCAATGCTATAATTTTATAAAAATTTGAATGTTGTGTTTTTTTCATGATTATTTGATTCTTCTTTTCTTTTTACTATAATTCTTTTTTAACTATTTAAGGATTAGCTAATTTAGGCTTTAATCCAAGTGCTTTAAAATAAAATATTAATACACTAATGATTGGATAGAGTGTGGAAGAATTTTTATTTCGGCCACTTGATTCGCAACGCATAAATTATACGTGATTTCTGCATTGGTTTTATTCATGACCACAGTTACAACTCCTCCTTTTTTATTTATAAATGAAGTAGTCAGCAAATCACTTCTGCTTGCAACACTGCTTATTCTTCTGGCTTCAGGACGAATAAATTTTGAGAAATGACCAATATAATAATAACTTGGTGTATAAATAATTTCACCCGTATTCAAATCGGCATGAACTGGTGCAAAACAGAAATTCCCAACATGGTTTGGACCTCCGTTTTGATCCAAAAGAATATTCCAATCTGTCCATCCAACGGTTCCATTATTGAAATCGTTTATCATCGACTCTCCGTATCTTTCACCATTTGGCCAATATTGATATTTTGCAGCATCAAATTTTTCGACACAACCTTCTGTAAAAAGTATATTTTTTTCAGGATACATTTCGTGCGCTCTACCTACATTATCAAACATTTGGTCTCCACCGCTCCAGTTTTCATACCAATGGAAGCCAATTCCCCAAACATATTTACTGGCTTCCGGATCGTCAAAAATAACACTGGCTCTTTGCGTCATTAAATCACGATTATGGTCCCAAGCAATGATTTTTTTGGAACCAAAACCTGCTTTGTGCATTGTTGGCCCTAAATATTTTTTTAGAAAGTCACGTTCCTCTTCGGCAGTATAAATACAGGATTCCCATGATTGGTTGGCCATAGGTTCATTTTGAACAGAAATTCCCCAAATTGGAATTCCTTCTTTTTGATAGGCAGCTATAAATTTGGTGTAATAATTTGCCCATGATTGATAATATTCCGGTTTTAATTTACCGCCTCTTAGCATATTACCTGTCGTTTTCATAAATGCTGGAGGGCTCCATGGACTGGCATAAAGGGTGAGTTTTCCATTCGCTTCCGCAATAGATTTTTTTATCATTGGAATCCTGTCTTTCAAATCGTGTTCAACGCTGAAAGTTTTCAACTCTTTGTCCCCTTCTGTAATATAAGTATATGATCCACTACTAAAATCACAACTGTGTATGTTGGTTCTCGCCAATGAATAGCCAATTCCTTTGTCGACATTATAATATGCCGTTATCAATTCTTTTTGTTTCCCTTCGGATAATTTCGAAAAAACTTCCGCGCTCGCATCAGTTATTGCTCCTCCAATACCTAAAAAAGACTGGAATTTTTTATTTGGATTTACAAAAATGCACGTTTCCGTTTCGAGTGCTTGCGCTGCGTCTTTGAATAAGAAGGTGTCAGTTTTGGACAATCTCAGATTACTTTTTTCGGTCGTTGTGTAAACGGTAATGCTTTTATTTTCGGCCGAATAACTAGATTGTACTTTCTTCTTTTGTTGCGCCAAAACAAAAAATGATGTCGTTATAAGTATGCTTGTTAATGCTTTTTTCATTTTTTTTATATTTTAAAAATTACCAAACGTAAGTTGCTACTGAACCTCCGTTTAATGAAGTTGAAACTTGTTTTTGATTGTATTTGATGTTAAACGATTCGTTTTTTTCTCCGTCATTTTCAACAATTAAAACCGTTTTACCTGCTGGGGTTTTAAACGCAACATTGTATAAATTTCCGCTGATATTACTCCCGATTCGTACAGAACCTTCCGGAACAAATTTTGATGCATGTCCGATGATATAATAACCAACTTCTCTTTTGATTGTTCCGTTTTTATCTATAGCCATAGCTCCTTTACAAGTACTGCAGCCGCCAGGAGTATAAGGCAAGTACAACTCATCATTGGCTAAACCCCAAGAAAGTGCATTTTTACTCCAATTACGCATAGAACCTATAACCACATTTTTTACCATCCATTTTAAATCCGATTCAAAATTGGTTTCAGAACCTGTATATTGTTCCGTAAAATAAACGTCTTTATTAGGATATGCATCATGAACAGTAGACAAGGCGCTGATGTCACCTTCGTATAAATGAAACGCCGAACCCGCTACAAACGGTAACGCTTTAGGATCATTTAAAATGGTTAAAGGATATTCTGGTTTGTTGCAATTGTGATCGTAAACTATAATTTTGGTTTTAATCTTTGCCGTTTGAAATGCGGGGCCTAAATTATTTTTAATAAAATCCGCTTGTTGCAATGCCGTCATATACATACTTGGATTATTCCCTGGATGCAAAGGC
>Ga0184629_10000197_pt1 | contig 26863 bp, 25 predicted proteins | sample PLM4_32_b1_FD_133158 | JGI IMG/M metagenome (GOLD analysis project Ga0184629, IMG submission 133158) | Groundwater sediment microbial communities from an aquifer in East River, Colorado, USA - PLM4_32_b1 | ecosystem: Environmental > Terrestrial > Soil > Riparian zone | place: USA: East River...
TGTAGAATAACTCCAACAAGTTCCAGAAGAACCTTGGTTTTTCACGGAAGTGTTCGCTAAATTGATTACATCTGTAAACTTGAAACTTTCAACACTTTTCTCGCTAGCATTTACTTTTAATGAATTGACTAATCCGTCTTGAGCCGACATCGTATTTATACCGACAAGCAAAGTTGTTGCTATAAAAAGCGATTTAATTGGGAATTTATACATCTTTGAAATAGATTAAGGTTTTGCAATAAGTAACAAAATTTAAATTTTGTTACTTATTGCGCTAAATTATTAATTAATTCTGCATTACAAGGTTTCTTTGAGCCATTTGTAAAACTCTTTTTGCCAAACTTGTGCATTTTGAGGTTTTAACACCCAGTGATTTTCTTCTGGAAAATACAAAAATCTACTTTTTATTCCACGTAATTGTGCGGCCTGAAATGCTTCTTGCCCTTGCCCAATCGGAACTCTAAAATCGATTCCTCCTTGGATAATTAAGATTGGAGTATTCCATTTCTCTACTAAAGTAACAGGATTGAAAGTGGTATAAGTTTTTTGGGCTGCTGCATTATCTTTCTCCCAGTATGCACCTCCAAAATCCCATTTATTAAAGAAAACTTCCTCTGTAGTTCCAAACATACTTTGGGTATTGAAAACACCATCATGGGCGATGAAAGTTTTAAATCTATTATTGTGGATTCCTGCCAAATAAAATACAGAATACCCACCGTAACTAGCTCCGACACATCCCAAACGAGAAGCGTCTACATATTTTTCTTTTGTCACATCATCAATTGCAGATAGGTAATCATTCATTACTTGTCCACCCCAGTCTTTACTGATTTGTTCATTCCACTCAACTCCATGACCTTGCATTCCTCTGCGGTTTGGCGCAACAACGACATACCCATTGGCAGCCATTAATTGAAAATTCCAACGGAAAGAATAACTTTGTGTTAAAGGAGATTGTGGTCCACCTTGGCAATATAAAAGTGTTGGGTATTTTTTGGTGGCATCAAAATTTGGTGGCAAAATTACCCAAACCAGCATTTTTTTACCATCCGTTGTCGTTACATAACGTCTTTCGGTTTTGCTTAAAGCCAATGTTGCATAGGTTGCCGTATTGACACTAGATAATTGTTTCCATGATTTTTTCTTTAAATTATAAGAAAAAATCTCAGAAGCATGATTCATATCTGTTCTGGTAACTATAATATTGTCTTCCGAAAAACCAATCAAATCATGCACATCAAAATCACCGTTTGTAATTTGGTGCACATTAACTGCAATTTTAGTTAAACCTGGAAAATTAACTTCAAACAATTGTTTTGTACCGTCTATTGGAGCTACAAAATAAACTTTCTTTCCGTCTTTACTCCATTTAAAGTTTTCAACGGTTCCGTCCCAATTAGCGGTAAGATTGATTTTCAATCCTTTGTAACTAACGATTAAATCATTTTTGTCAGCTTCATAACCATCTCGTTTCATTTGCAACCAAGTCAAATCTCCATTTGGCGAAAACTGCGGTGCAGTATCATATCCTAGATTGTCTTCTGTTCTATTTATGGTTTTCCCCGTTTCAAGATTGTATTCATAAAGATTGGTATTGGTAGAAATAGCATATTGAGTACCCGCTTTTTTCTTGCATACATATACAATACTTTTACCGTCCAGTGACCAAATATAATCTTCGTCACCTCCAAAAGGCTTTTGTGGACTATTAAAGTTTTCTCCCTTTAGAATGTCCATTCCAATGGAACCTTCCTTATTTTCTTTATAAAAAACGTGATTGAATTTCCCTTCATTCCAAGTGTCCCAATGGCGATAATCTAAACCATCGTAAATTTGAACGTTTGATTTATCCAAATTAGGGTAATAATCTTTCCCTAGCACTTTATCAACCTTTACTTCTTCGTTGTACACGATAAATTTTCCGTCACCAGAAATATTTTTGTCAACCACCAAGTCTTTTGTGTCTTTTACCTCTACTGCATTTCCTCCATTTACTGGAACAGAATAAAATTTTGAATTGGATTTATTTTCTTCAATGGAGGGTGTCGAAACTTTAAAAACAACATTTGTCCCGTCTTTAGAAATCCCTAAAGGAGTAACTCGACCTAAATTCCAAAGTAATTCAGGTGTCATAACATTTTGTGCATTTGTAGTCAAACCTATCATAGTTAGCATTAAAAACAAAATTTTTCTCATAATTATTAAATAGATTCATTCGAATTTCAAATATACTATTATAATTCGTAAATAATAGTAAACATATTAAACCGTTAAAAATAGATGCTTAAAAAATTAAGCAATCGATAAAAACTCGATTGTTAGTATTGTAATAAAAAAGCATAAAATCAAAACAATCAAACTGGTAATCATCAATTTTTTGGAAAATGATTGCTCAATTTTTTTTACTTCCAAATCCATATTGACAATTTTATTAAATTTGGCGTAAGAGGAAACGGTGTTTAAATATTCATTCCACCCGCCATTTTCATATACTTGACGCCCAAATTCAGTTAAATCACATCTAAATCCTTGATTTTTTCAAGTTTTACAAGTCCTTTATTGTCTAATATTTCGGCAAATGCTCTAGAATTTTTTAGATTAAATCCATATTTATCTTTAAAATTAATACGCATCATAAATTGAGATTTTGATACATATAATAATTTTAAATTTACGTCTATAAGTTCATCTATATTTTCAAACATAACTAAATAATTTAAATCAAATGCATTTTTTCTTTAAAGAAGCTTTTTATAAAGAAAACTAGCTGCTCATTTGGAACATGCGTAATGCAAACAATTATGATGCCAAAAATCCTTTTTTTGTAGAATATTTATCTCAATTTTCGTAAAAAAACACTATTTAAGAAAAATGCGGTACTAAATTTTTAAATTTTAAAACTTCTTTTAAAAATCATAATACCATTCAATTCATAGTTTGAAACAAAAGACTGGAAAACAATTCTTTATTTAATAAATGAGTTGAGTTAAAAAATAAAATATTTATTTAATTTTATAAAAAAAATATTCAAGATGGAACTTAGCTATTGGGAATTAAAAAATTGGTTTACTAATGTGGATTATACTATTGTGGGAAGTGGAATTGTCGGACTGCATACGGGATTACGTTTACGAGAAAAATATCCTGAAAGTAAAATTTTAATCTTAGAAAAAGGGATGTTACCACAAGGAGCGAGTACCAAAAATGCAGGTTTTGCCTGCTTTGGAAGTCTTTCTGAAATCATTGATGATTTAAAATCACATACCGAAGAAGAGGTGATTCAACTCATACAAAAGCGTTGGAGTGGCCTACAGCTGTTGCGGAAACGTCTTGGGGATGCTGCTATCGACTTTAAACCCTACGGTGGTTATGAGTTGTTTTTAAAAGATGATGAAGGTAGTCATGACGAATGTTCAAATAAATTACCCTTTATAAATGAAATCGTAAGACCTCTTTTTAAAACGGATGTTTTTGCCAAAGAAGTCGATCGTTTTGGCTTTGGGGGTATTCATGAATATTTAATTTTCAACCCTTTTGAAGCCCAGATTGATACTGGAAACATGATGCAAACTTTGTTGAAACAAGCTGTTTCCCAAGATATTTTAATTCTGAATCAACAAACGGTAACTTCCTATTTTGACAGAGAAAATGGTGTTGAAGTTGCTCTTGATAATTTTAGTTTTACCACAAAAAAGTTGTTATTTACAACCAATGGATTTGCAAATGCGCTAACGAATGGCGCAGTAAAACCAGCAAGGGCCCAAGTTTTAATCACTGAACCGATTGAAAATTTAGATATCAAAGGAACCTTTCATTTGGATAGAGGGTATTATTATTTCAGGAATATTGGTGATCGAATACTCCTTGGCGGAGGCCGTAACCTTGATTTTGAAACCGAAACCACTACCGAATTTGGTCAAACAGAAATTGTGCAAAAAAAATTGGAAGACTTATTAAAAGAAGTAATTTTGCCAAATCATAAATTCAAAATAGAACACCGTTGGAGTGGAATTATGGGAATTGGCAATAGCAAGAAACCTATCGTGTCGCAATTATCCGAAAACGTGTATTGTGGCGTTCGATTAGGCGGAATGGGAGTGGCAATAGGCAGTTTAATAGGAACAGAATTAGCAGATTTAGTATAAAAAATGGCAACCAAAATAACACCAAAGAAAACAACAAAAAAACCCGTCAAAAAAAGTAATGCAAGTTTTATGACCAAAGTAAAATGGTTTTTATTGAAAGCATTATTATGGTTCTTCGGGGTTTCACTATTTTTTGTGGTTCTTTTTAAATTTGTACCAGTACCCTTTACGCCACTAATGGTAATGCGTTATTTTGAAAATAAAGCGGCAGGAAAAGAAAGTTATTATAGTCATGATTGGGAGCCTATAGAAAATATTTCCATGAATTTGCAAAAAGCGGTAATTGCAAGTGAAGACGGAACTTTCTTGACCCACAATGGTTTTGATTTTATAGCCATGCAAAAAGCCTATAAAAGCAATGAAAGAGGTCGTAAAATAAAAGGCGGAAGTACGATATCCCAACAAACAGCCAAAAACGTTTTTCTCTGGCAAGGCCGAAGTTATCTTCGAAAAGGCCTGGAAGCCTATTTCACGGTTTTAATAGAAATTATTTGGGGCAAAAAACGCATTATGGAAGTTTACCTCAACAGCATAGAAATGGGCGATGGTGTTTATGGTGCCCAAGCTGCAACACAACATTGGTATAGAAAAGATGCGTCAAGCCTTACAATGACGCAAGCAGCAGGAATCGCAGCCATTTTGCCCAATCCCAGAAAATACAAAGCCACGAGTTCCTCCTCATACATCAACAATAGAAAAACAAAAATTGTTCGGATTATGAGGCACATTGGAAAAATTAAATATTAAAACAAAAACCCCAATAACTAATTGCTATTGGGGTTCTTTAATTAAAAATTTAAAGTAATTCCCATTACTACATTTCTCCCGATATTAGGAACCCCCTCCGATTTTAAACGGGACAAATGCGGTATATAGGTTTTGTTTAAAAGGTTATTCCCGTTCAAATTGACATCAAAAACCTTTTTCCCTAAATGTACTGTCCCTCCCAATCCAAGGTTTACCAAAGTATACCCATTTGATGAAGTCTCAAATCCACTAACATTGTTTTGGCTAAAAGTTGTGGATACATTCAAAGAAGCAAAACCTGAAGTAAGCCAATTGTTAAGGTCAAATTCAGTTCTAAGGGTATTGTTCCAATTGTTTGCAGGAATGGTCGGCAGATAATCGCCATTTTGTTGCTTGCCCGTTACGTTTTCAAAACTGGTTTCAAAATGTAACCAATCTAATGGATGCGGATGAAAATGAAGCCCAATTTCGCCACCGTACAAATTGGAATCATTTTGGATATAATCATAAACAGCAAAACCATCGATTTGATATCCTGCCGGTGAAGTATATATATAATGATTCACGTGGTTGTAAAATCCATTGGCAAAAAACTCCCAATGGGTATTTTTATATTCTAAATTCAAATCGGTCTGAATATTTTGCTCGGATTGCAAATTGCTGTTCCCTATTTCATAATGGAAAGTCCCTTCATGTACGCCATTCGATGATAATTCGGCCAAACTAGGCGCTCTAAAACCTGAGGCTAGATTCAATCGCAAAGTTAAATTATCGTGAAGATCAGTCTTGTAACCCAGAGAGGTATTAAGGCTGTTAAACGATTTGTCCAATGCTTGAAAAGAGCCCTGATCTCCAGCAATTCCGTGCGATTCTGTTGTAATATGGCGGTTATCAAATCGAAGTCCAGCTTGCACCGAATTTGTTTTCCAGTCATAAACTCCTGTTCCAAAAAAACCAATGTCGCTTGTTTTGGTATCAGGAATTAAATATTCGACCCCAGAATTGGTGTTCGTTTGGTACATTCCCTGAACTCCTACAATTGTTTCGATTTTGCCAATGGTAGGAAGATAATATTTTACATTATAATCGAATGTATTCAGTTTCATGTGCAAAATCGGTATTTCACTATCCTCAAACTCATTTCGATCGTTGCCGATATAACCCAGATTGACATCTATTTTTGAGTTTTGCAAATAGAAAATGTTGTTTAGACTCAGCAAACTATTAGAAACCCCTTGCTTTGGATAGGCTGTTTCTTTTGTGGTTGTTTGGTCTGCAATTCCATTTTCTGGAATTCCCAGATCCAATTTATTATAATTATATCTCAAAACACTTGAAAACTTAGAATTGCTGTATCCAATCCCAGTTTTAAAATCCGTTTCATTGTAGCGGGTATTGGTCACTCGTTCTCCCGTTGGAATCTCATAATCCGAATGGGTATCATAAGCGCCTCGAACTAAATATTTCCAATTATTTGATGAAGCTTTCAACCCCAAATTCGAGCTGCTTCCCAATGTATTCGAAAATAATTTTTGGCTAAAATTACCAACAAAACTATTGGCCGGCGCAAACTTTTCTGGATTAAAATAAAGAACCCCACCCATTGCATCCGAACCATACAGTAACGAAGCAGGCCCTTTTATAACTTCAACACTTTCAATACCTGCATCATTTAGCCCCAAACCATGTTCGTCTCCAAACTGCTGGTTTTCCATTCGTATACCTTGTGAATACACCAAAACCCGATTGCCGCTCAACCCACGAATAACCGGTTTTCCAATCGAAGTTCCCGTAGAAACTTGTGAAACACCGGGAATTGTCGCAAGCCCTTCTATCAATGTTGAAACCCCTTTTTGTTGTAGTGATTTTATGCTTTCATGCTCCACTTTCATTACGTTTTGCGATTGTAATTTGTTGAAAGACGTGGAAACAATTACTTCATCCATTTGAAAAATAGTCTCTTTAAGGATTATGTCTAAAGTGTTTTCTTTTTGTAGTTTCTGAATTGTTTTGTCCTGAGTTTCAAATCCTTCCAAAGAGAAAACTAATTTTAAACTGCCGTTGGGAAGCCCTTTCAAGATATAGTTCCCGTTGTCATCGGTTATTGTCCCTTTATTCAATTCGGGAGCATAAATGGAAACTCCCTTAATTGGTCGTTTCTCCAAATCTGTAACCGTTCCAGATGTGGTGTTTTGAGCTTGTAAAAAAGCCGTGTACCCTATAAAAAGAGCCAGTATATATTTTTTCATTATAAATAATTGTATTGTCCCGAAGTAGCTACTTTACGAAAAAGTAGGTTAACACTGGAACTGTTTGTAAATAACACTTGTGCCAACAAAATCGTCTTAAAAAATGAAGTTGCGAGCAAAATGAGTTTTATTAAACACTAAATAATCCTAAACTCGGATAATTTAAATACAATTTGGGGGGGCACGTAGAGAATACAAACTTCCGGAAAACGAAAAAACGGATTCTGGGTTTGCAAAGAAATAGGGAGTTTGTCTACTTTCGGAATAGAATTGAAAAGAAAATTTTTGAGAAGAAATAGAGTTGCTAAAAGCAAATTGGCACACATAACAATGATCAAAATTGTGATGTTGATGCGTTATTTCAGAACTGGAATTGTATTTATGATGGCATTCTTTTTGAGTGAACTGCTTTTCAAAATGGCTAAAACTATCGAATGATTGAAATACTATTGAGAACAATAGTACAACAACCAAAGAAAGGTTTAGTATGAGCAGTTTTCTTTTCATCGTGGCAAAGGTAGGTAAAGACATATAAGAAAATGTCCTAAAAATAAAAAAACTACAACCATTTAAAGTTGTAGTTTTTTGTTTAAATATTTAAAAAAGGGATTAAACCAATTTTGCCGCAATCAAATATTCAGCAATTTGAATGGTATTTGTTGCTGCACCTTTTCTTAAGTTATCTGCAACAATCCACATATTCAAAGTATTTTCTTGACTTTCGTCACGACGAATTCTACCTACAAAAACATCATTTTTTCCTTCGGCATATCTTGGCATTGGATATGTATAAGTGTCTAAATTGTCCTGTACCACAACACCGTCGGTATGATGCAAAATGTTTCTAACTTCGGAAACATCAAAATCATTGGTGAATTCTACGTTTACCGCTTCACTATGTCCGCCTACAACAGGGACACGAACAGCAGTAGCCGTAACTTTAATAGAATCGTCGCTTAAGATTTTTTTGGTTTCTTTGACCAATTTCATTTCTTCTTTGGTGTATCCATTTTCTTCAAAACTATCGCATTGAGGAATACAGTTTCTATTGATTTTGTATTTATAAACCATGTCTCCTTCCACACCTACACATTCGTTTTCGAATTGTTGAACCGCTTTAACACCAGTTCCGGTAATAGATTGATAAGTGGAAACAATTACACGTTTGATGTTGTATTTTTTGTGCAATGGAGCCAAAACCAGTACCATTTGAATGGTAGAACAGTTTGGATTTGCAATGATTTTATCTGCTGCGGTCAATTCTCCAGCGTTGATTTCCGGAACAATTAATTTCTTGGTTGGATCCATTCTCCATGCCGATGAATTATCAATAACAGTAGTTCCTGCTGCCGCAAATTTTGGAGCCCATTCCAGAGAAGTATCACCACCAGCAGAAAACAATGCAATGTCCGCTTTCATATCAACGGCTGTTTGCATTCCCACCACTTTGTATTTTTTTCCTTGAAAATCAATTTCTTTCCCAACAGATTTCTCAGAAGCGACTGGAATTAATTCGGTTACCGGAAAATTTCTTTCTGCCAATACTTTCAACATTATTTCGCCAACCATTCCGGTAGCTCCTACAACTGCTATTCTCATCGTATATATTTTATAATTACTTCGTCTGTTCGCCTTTCAGGCTCGGGTGAATATTAATTTTGAAATGCAAAAGTAAGTAATATTCAAAAGATAACAAGGGGCTTAACAAAAATTAACAAATTGTTACAAATCAAACAAAATAGAAAAACCACTCATTTATAGAATGGTTTGGTTAGAATATAGTGTAGCGGAATTATTTTTTTAATAAATCTCGTATTTGTGTAAGTAACTCTTCCTGAGTTGGTCCCGCAGGTGGCGCAACAACAACTTCTTCTTTCTTTTTAGTTTTTTCATACGCTTTTAAAACCATAAAAATACAGAATCCAATAATTACAAAATCAAAAATCGTTTGTATAAAAGCTCCATAATTTAAGGCAACTTCTGCAATTGCAGGTGCTTTTTCAGTGCCATTTTCCATCACTGCCGGAACCCCATCCTGAAGTATAACCTTCAGATTTTTAAAATCCACTTTTCCTAAAATCAAACCAATTGGAGGCATTAAAACATCATTGGTAAATGAGGTCACAATTTTTCCAAAAGCACCTCCAATGATTACGGCTGTTGCCAAATTCACTATTTCACCTTTCATCAAAAAGGCTTTGAAATCACTTATAAATCCCATATCGTATTGGTTTTGATTAGATTAATAATGTAACGAATATACTTATTTTTTGAAAACAAAATACTATTATTCCCTGTAAAAAACACGTTTCACCCGTTGTGAAATACTCGTCAAGATTTCATACGGGATTGTTTTCAATTGTTCCGCCATATAAGTAACTGTTGGGCTTTCGCCAAAAATAACTACTGCATCACCTTCTTTACACTCAATCTCGGTCACGTCCACCATTAACATATCCATGCAAACACTTCCTAGAATAAGTGCTTTTTTATTCTTAATCGTTACAAATCCCACTCCATTTCCCCAGCTTCTGGCAATACCATCAGCATAACCAATAGGAATTGTGGCAATTCGCGATTCTTTATTGGCCATAAATCGTCTACCGTAGCCTACGCTTTCCCCGGATTGTATGGTTCTTATTTGGGAAATAATTGATTTTAAAGTCCCCACGTTTTCCAAATTTTTTTGCTCTTCGGGGTCATTTGAAACCCCATAAAGACCAATTCCAAGACGAACCATGTCAAATTGGGCTTGGGGAAAATTACTGATTCCCGAAGTATTCAAAACATGTCGAATTGGATTAATTTGCAATTGATCCATTAATTTGGATGATAATTTTTCGAATAAATTAATTTGATATCGAACAAATTCTTCGTGTTGCAAATCGTCACTTGTGGCCAAATGCGATAAAATACTTTTCACTTTAACGGTTTGATTTCCTTTTAAAGTCGCTATCAAATCGTCAATCGTATTGGCTTCAAAACCCAAACGATGCATGCCGGTATCCAGCTTTATATGTACAGGAAATTCATTTAATTTCTTATGCTCTGCAATTTTCAAGAACGCATTAAGCCCTTTTAAACTATATATTTCGGGTTCCAATTGATGTTGAATGATTGCCGAAAAACTGGTGTTTTCTGGATTCAAAACCATAATTGGCAATTTAATCCCAGCTGTTTTCAACGATATTCCTTCATCGGCGAAAGCCACTCCCAAATAATCTGCTTTATGGTGTTCTAATAATTTTGCAATTTCAAAACCACCATTCCCATAACCAAATGCCTTTACCATAACCATCATTTTGGTGGTTGGCTTGAGTTTCGATTTAAAGAAATTAAAATTATGGCTTATTGCGTTGAGATTGATTTCAAGAACCGTTTCGTGTGTTTTCTCTTCTAATGAGGATACTATTTTTTCAAATTGAAAAGATCTTGCCCCTTTGATCAGAATGGTTTCATTTTCAAAATTCAGCCGATCTACATTTGCTATAAATTCATTGGTGTCTTTGAAAGTGATGCAATTTGAAAACTTATTTTCCAAGATCGAAATCGTTTCGCCTATTCCTATAACACGACTTATGTTATTAGAAATGATCAACTCCGCGACTTTAGAATATAATACATCATTGGTCAAACCACTTTGAAAAATATCCGAAAGTATAACGGTTTTATTCTGGTGTTGCTTCTGGCTTTCCAGAAAATCCAATGCTATTTTTAAAGATTGAAAGTCGGAGCTGTAACTGTCATCGATAAGACTGCAATTGTTGATTCCGTTTTTAACTTTCAAACGCATTTCTACAGGAAATAGTAATTCAATTCGGCTTTGAATGGTGTTGACGTCGTACTCTAAATACAACAAAAGCATTAAGCATGAAATTGAATTCTCTATGGAAGCATCGTCTTGAAAAGGAATTTTAAGAGTGAAAGATTCTCCTTTATATTGGTATTGAATGGTCGTGCTTTCGTTTGCGTTTTCTTTTTTAGATATAAAAACAGTAGCGGTAGAATCGACAAAACTCCAAGAAAACTTTTTGGTTTCCGGCAGAATAAATTGCTCTACCAAGTCATTTTTTTGATAGATAATTACTTCTGAATGTTTGAAAAGCAGTGTTTTTTCTTTGGTTTTTTCTTCTAAATTTTCAAACCCTTCATCATGTGCAGAACCAATGTTGGTCAAGATTCCGATGGTTGGTTTAATGATATTTTCTAGTTTTTGCATTTCAGAAACAGTCGAAATACCGGCTTCAAAAATACCGAGATTGTGTTGTTCATTAATGGCCAAAATCGACAATGGTACACCCACTTGCGAATTATAACTCTTTGGACTTCGAATAATTGTATAATCCGGGCTCAAGAGAAAATTGAGCCATTCTTTCACAATCGTTTTGCCATTGCTTCCCGTTAAACCTATTATAGGAAAATCAAAAAGAGAGCGGTAATAGGAAGCGATTTCTTGTAAGGCAGTAAGGGTGTTTTCTACAATTAGAAAATTAGCTTTGGTTTTAAGGCCTTCTGGAATGTGGTTAACCACAAAGTTCCGAACGCCTTTTTCAATTAAATCTTTTAGGTATAGATGGGCGTCATTATTGGGGCCTACTAATGCAAAAAAAAGAGTTTGTGGTCCATTTTGCAAAGAGCGACTGTCTATAGAAATAGCATCAACTGCTTCTACAACTGGATTTTCTTTCCAGGTAGCATTCAGTGTTTCAGCAATATTTACAGTATTTAAATTCACCTTTTGACTCTTTTTTAAATTATTTAGGAGGAGTGTTATTCTCTCCCTTTTTTTCGTTTTCCCTCATCGCATGGTAGTATGCCGCGCGACTCAGTGGCTCGTATTCTTCCGTTTCGCCAAGCATTACAAGTTTGTCGTTGTTTGTTTTACGGAAGCTATAATTGGCCAGATTTCCTGTTCGAGTGCATACGGCATGTACTTTGGTCACATACTCGGCAGTAGCCATAAGTGCTGGCATTGGGCCAAAAGGATTTCCCTTAAAATCCATATCGAGACCCGCAACAATAACGCGAATTCCTTGATTGGCAAGGTCATTACAAATGGTTACTATTTCGTCATCAAAAAACTGGGCTTCATCAATCCCCACTACATCACAACCTTGTGCCAAAATAGCAATATTGGCGGCAGCAGGAACGGGAGTGGAACGAATTTCGTTACTATCATGGGAAACAACCATTTCGTCATGATAGCGGGTATCAATGGCGGGTTTGAATATTTCCACTTTTTGCTTGGCAAATTGAGCTCTTTTTAATCTACGAATAAGCTCTTCGGTTTTGCCCGAAAACATGGATCCGCAAATGACTTCAATCCATCCAAATTGTTCTTTATGATTTACTGTATTTTCGAGAAACATTTTGTCTTTTTCTACCTTAAAAAATGAATAGTTTTTATTACTTTGTAACGGTAATAAATCGATTGGGTAATTATCTGTTTTTACCTCGTTTCAAAAGTAGATAATTTTTATCAAAACGAACATTTGGGAGGATTTATTTCAAAAATAAAATACAGCCAGAAAAGAGTCTCCCATAAATCAAATTCAAGTTACGAAAATTTAATAAAAGCCATATTCATTATAATTTCAAAAGTCATGAAAAAAAGATTGGAAGCCGATTTAATCAGCATTGCACACAGAATATTACAGCTAAAAAATAAATCTGATGTCAATCAATTGTATTTAGAAACACAAAAATTATATGAAAAATTAGCTGTATTGCGATTTGTAGACGAGCATTTTGGAGAAGTTAAACCAACCATTGGTCTTGCCGAAATGGAAAATGAAGTGGAACGAATTTTTGACGAAAAAGAGGTTCCTCAGCCTGAAATTAAAGTTGAAAATCAGCCCATAATAGAAGAAAAATTAGCGGAAGCTATTGTTGAAAGTCCAAAAGAAGTGGACGTTGTAAAAGATCAATCTCCTATAGATGCGCTTATCGAAGCTACCGAAAAAGAAACCGAACCTACTTTCGAATTATCCGATGATGATGCTGTAATTATAAAAGAAGACAAATCATTTATAAATATTCCTGTTGACGCCATAAAAGAAGAGATTAAACCCGATTTTGAAATAAACGAAGTTGAAGATGTTGCAACCAAAGAAGATGAACCGACTGAAGAAACACCAATGGATACTGTAGAAACTGAGATCAAACCAATTTTCCCAGTAACAGAAGATGTAAAAATGGAGGAGCCTAAGAAAAAAGAGGCGGTACAAATTTCATTTGAAGAACTTTTGGGCGGAAATTATATTGATACTCAATTTGTAAAAATCCCACCATCAGAAAAAAAGGCTGAGGTTGATATGATAGAAAAGTCAACTCCCATCGGTTTTCAACCAGAAATAGTAACAGCTTTCGAAGACGTTACTTTAGAAAAAGAAGAACCAAAATCGGTCACTCTAAATGATAAATTGGCAAAGGGAATCAATATCGGTTTGAATGATCGAATTGCCTTTGTAAAACATCTTTTTGGAGGTAATAATGAGGATTACAATCGCGTATTAAACCAACTGATCACTTTGGACACTTTTCAGGAAACCAAAGCTTTTATTGACGAAATGGTAAAACCAGATTACAATAATTGGGATGGAAAAGAAGAATATGAAAATCGCTTTATGGAAATTATAGAAAAGAAATTCTTGTCGTTCTAGTACTGATTTCATACTTTCTAATTTCGATATAATAACAATCTAGCACTCCTTTTAAGCATCTACCATGTCAAAATTATATATAGTTCCAACGCCTATTGGCAACCTTGAAGACATGACTTTTCGAGCGATACGTATCCTAAAAGAAGTCGATTTAATCCTTGCCGAAGACACCAGAACCAGCGGGAAATTACTCAAGCATTTTGAGATTGGCACACACATGTACAGCCATCACATGCATAACGAACATAAAACAATCGAGAATTTAATTTCACGATTGAAAGCTGGAGAAACAATTGCCCTGATCTCGGATGCGGGAACACCTGCCATTTCCGATCCTGGTTTTTTATTGACTCGTGCATGTATCGAAAACGGAATAACCGTAGAATGTTTGCCCGGAGCAACGGCTTTTGTTCCTGCTTTAGTAAATAGCGGATTACCCAATGATAAATTTATTTTTGAGGGATTCCTGCCCGAAAAAAAAGGAAGACAAACCAGATATCTTGAACTTGCCGAAGAAACGCGCACCATGATTCTCTATGTTTCACCACATAAACTGGTAAAAACTTTAGCCGAATTCATTACCTATTTTGGCGAAGAGCGTACCATTTGTGTATGCAGAGAATTATCCAAACTACATGAAGAAAATGTTCGGGGAACTACACTCGAGGTCCTAACCCATTTTGAGAAAATAGCCCCTCGTGGCGAAATCGTAGTGGTGGTTGCCGGAAAACCAATCGTAAAAGAAGCCAAGAAAAGTAAATTCACAAAAGACGAATAAATCCTAAATATGACTATCAATACTTTTATAGAAAAACTAAAACAAACTCCAACAGCTATAACATTTGCCGAAACGATTGCAACGATAGAACAAAACTACACTTTTACACCGACTGCTTTTCAAAATGGCGAACAACATAATGCCACAAGTGAAAACTCAGGTTCTTGTAAATTATTTGCCTTTGCGCTATTGCAAAAATTGACGCAATCAGAAACTTTAGCGTGTTTTGGAGCCTATTATTTTGACGAAGTTTTGGGAGATCCCAGCGGAACCAATCATCAAAACATCCGTAACTTCATGAAATCGGGATGGGAAAGAATACAATTTGAAGGAGAAGCTTTGGTCTTGAAATAGATAAAGTTTCATTGATGTAAATCACAATTAGTACTCTAAAAACCCAAATCGAAATGCGTTGGAACATCAAACCAAAACCTTCTGAAGAAAAAGTAAAACAGCTGGCTCAAGAGCTAAATGTTGAAGAATTCATCGCTTCTTTATTAATACAAAGAGGCATTGAGACCTTTGAACAGGCCAGACTTTTTTTCCGACCAAGTTTAGACGATTTACATGATCCTTTCTTGATGAAAGACATGGACAAAGCCGTTGAACGCATTGAAAAAGCCATTGCAAATCAGGAAAACATTCTCATATTTGGGGATTATGATGTGGATGGAACGACAGCGGTTTCACTCGTTTCTTCCTATTTAAGAACCTACTACCCGAACGTCGCTACTTACATTCCAGATCGCTATGCCGAAGGGTATGGCATCTCCTTCAAAGGAATTGATTTTGCCGATGACAACGGATTTTCACTCATTATAGCTCTAGATTGCGGGATTAAATCCATAGATCATGTCGCTTACGCAAAAGAACGAAACATCGATTTCATCATTTGTGACCACCACAGACCGGGTCAATTTTTGCCCGAAGCCATTGCAGTCCTCGATCCAAAACGGGAAGATTGCCACTATCCTTATGATGAATTGTGCGGTTGTGGCGTAGGTTTCAAATTGATTCAGGCATTGGGAACCCATAGAGATCAAACCATTGAAGATTTGGTATTGTACTTGGATTTAGTAGCCACAGCAATTGCCGCCGATATTGTTCCCATGACAGGCGAAAACCGAGTGTTGGCTTATTTTGGGTTACAAGTTATCAATGCAGATCCAAGACCCGGAATTAAAGCTTTGATTCATCAAATAAAGAAGAAAACCCTTGATATCACTGATGTTGTTTTTATAATTGCACCTCGAATCAATGCTGCGGGACGCATCAAACACGGCAATCATGCGGTAGAATTGCTAACTGAACTCAATTTTGAGCAAGCACAACAATTTGCTTCTGAAATTGAACAATACAATTCCGACCGTAAAGATCTTGACAAACAGATTACCAAAGAAGCGCTTTTGCAAATTGCCGAAAATCAGGAACAAAATAACTTTGCTTCGGTGGTTTTTCAAGAAGACTGGCACAAAGGCGTGATTGGAATTGTGGCTTCCCGACTCATAGAAACCTATTACCGCCCCACATTGGTTTTTACAAAAAGTGGCGACAAATATGCTGCTTCGGCGCGTTCTGTAAAAGGATTTGATGTATATAATGCACTTGAAGCCTGTTCCGAACATTTGGAACAATTTGGTGGACACATGTATGCCGCGGGAATGACGCTTAAGGAAGAAAATTATCAAAATTTCAAAAATGCATTTGAAAAAATAGTGCAGGAAACCATTCATCCAGATCAATTAACTCCTGAAATCACGATAGATGCCGAAATCAATTTTGAGGACATCTCTCCAAAATTAATTCGGATACTCAAACAATTCGAACCTTTTGGGCCATTAAATATGACTCCTGTCTTTTTATCCAAAAAAGTAAAAGATACTGGCTATGCCAAAACCATGGGATCGGAGGAGGAGCATTTGAAACTCTTTGTAAAACAAAACAATTCGGAAGGACTTACAGCTATCGGTTTTGGACTGGGCAATAAAAAGGAATTAACCGATAACCAAAAATCATTTGACGTTCTATATTGCATCGATGAAAATGAATGGAAGGACAAAATAAACATCCAATTAAGATTAAAAGATATTAAATAAAAAGTTTACACATGAAGAAGAACGACCCTTATGCAGCCCTTAGATTTAAAGAATTCAACACTTTTTTGGTTGTTCGTTTTGCTATGGTTTTTGCTTGGTCCATGCAATTTATCATCATCGAATGGGAAGTTTATAGAGCCACGAAAGACCCATTGTCACTTGGAATTATAGGTTTAATGGAAATTATTCCGGCTATTGCCATGGCCTTGTTTGCGGGTCATATAGTGGATCAAAAAGAAAAAAAAGGACTCCTTTTCAAATGTATTTTAGCCTTTTCCGTAATTAGTTTGGGTTTGTTTTTAATAACATGGCCGCAAGTATCCGATAAATTATCATCAACAGCTATTTTATATACCATCTATGCTTTGGTATTCTTTGGCGGAATTGTACGCTCCTTTTTGGGGCCAACCGTTTTCTCTCTTTTGGCTTTAATTGTTCCCAAAAAAGCGTATTCCAATGCGGCCACTTGGAGCACTTCGGTGTGGCAAGTGGGTTCTGTTATGGGACCTGCCGTGGCTGGGTTTTCTATCCATTTAATTGGAGTGCACTGGTCGATGTGTTCTGTACTTGCTTGTTCTGTTTTTGCTTTAATCGTTTTAACCCAAATAGGCAAAAAACCTATTTTGAATCCTAAAATTGGAGAACCGGTTATGGAAAGTTTGAAAGAAGGAGTCAAATTTGTTTTCAATAATAAAAGCATCTTAAGCGCCTTAACACTGGATATGGCCGCGGTTTTGTTTGGAGGAGCGGTAGCCTTATTACCTATATTTGCTTTGGATATTTTAAAAGTGGGACCGCAAGGATTTGGTTTTTTAAGAGCCGCTCCGGCAGTTGGTGCTTTTCTAACCTTATTTTTTACGGCTTATGTTCCTTTGAATAAAAACGCGGGAATGAAACTCTTGACGGCCATCTTTTTGTTTGGCGTATGCATTATCATTTTTGGTCTTTCCACCATATTTTGGATTTCACTTTTGGCATTGTTCTTTAGCGGTGTTGTCGATGGAATATCCATGGTAATCCGTCAAACGATATTGCAACTCAAAACTCCCGACCACATGCGAGGTCGTGTTGCTTCAGTAAATTCGATATTTGTGGGTTCTTCTAATGAGTTGGGTGCTTTTGAAAGCGGATTAACGGCCAAACTGATGGGCACCGTAACAGCCGTTGTTTTTGGCGGAAGCATGACCCTTATCATAGTGCTTTTTACAGGATTCATTTCTCCTGAATTTAGAAAACTAGATCTTCAAAAAGATCTGGAGGAACATGAAAATCATTAATGATTCAAGAAAAATTTATTGTTTTTTTCTAAAATAAAACTTGTCTTTTTGATGGAGATTGTCCAAAATTGTTGTGAAAAAATTGACCACGAATTTCACGAATTAATTCGGGGAATTCGTGGCCAATTTTTTTTTTGGATGAAAGTAATGGACAGTTCTCTTATACTAAAACACAATGGCTAATGGTTCAATAACGCATCAAATTGTTTTCTTTCTTTTTCTTCCAACGTTGAAATATAGTCAACTAGATTTTGTGAAAAATGTTGACGAGACAGAAAATCAACAGCGGAATAGGTGTCATGCCATTTGCCCACTTTCTCTTGTAGTTTATTAATAGTTGCTTTGTCTAATTCTACTTCTTTTCGTAATTTTTTAGGCAACGCATTATATATAAACATCAATTTTTTTATGCCTTTTCTAAATTGGTGCAATCCTTCTCTGTCTTTATTTTCAAATTTTTGGTTTGCAATCATCCACTCTGTATCAAAATAGGTTTTAATGGTTTGTTCCTCTGGCAGTTTTGAAGGCAAAGAGACTCCTTTTCGGAACTTCTTTATCGACTTTATGTATCGGGAACTGTTGTTTAGAAACTGTTGTTTAAGGAAACGTTCTTTCTTTTTTAATTGATAAACAAGCCCTTTAGGTTGGTGATCAGAAGAACTGATTAACTGAACCATGATTTGGATCTCGCGGATTTCGCCCGCTTTTTGAAACAACGGCTTTAGTTCAACCGTACTATAGGGTGCTGTATATACGGCTTCGGCGAAGGAAAGGAGGGCTTTTGTGATTTTTATATCCAATCTCAAAAGATGAAGTTGTTTTGGTTTCTTGTTTTTCGAATAGGCGCAAAGATGCTTTTCTATAGATTTTAGATGGTCTGTAATCTGGTGATATAATAAATCTTTTTTCATTAGCTTATATCTAATTTGAGAAAGCTTACATTCCAAGTTATGATTTTCATTTCCAAATCAAGTTTAACTACAATTTTGGCTCAGTTGACTCCAATAGCTAGATTATCACAATAATCCTTCAACAATTGCATACTCAAATATATAGAAAAAGAAGCATTAATTTAACGTTTTCAGCCTCTTTATTGGCTTAAAATTAGTGGGATTTATTTATGCGCATACGTTTTGAAATACCCACATTCATTAATTACTTCTTGATAGTATTTTGTTTTGGCGTAATTGGCTTTAAGTTTTTGAAAACCTTGCCATGCGATGAAGTTGGTCTGGTCATCCTGAATGTCCCAAGTCGATAAATTAAGCGAATAATATTTTTTATTATAGTAATCATTGCGCTCGCATTTGGCGATCATATATTGGCATTTGGCTTTTTGCTCGTTGTTTTTTGCAGCCACAAATGCTTTTTCATAATAGGTTTTCGCCAAAGAACAATTGGTAATCATATCCCGAATTGGGGTTCTGAAAAAGTCTGGCGTTGACCCAGATCCTGCAATATTCCCTTCGTAAAACAGTCGTGCATTTCCAAAATGGGTAATGTTATAAAAGGCATTTCCTAATAACAAATTATTGTTATATACATCATTTTGTTTGACCACATGGTCTTGCAGAGTCTTGATTGCGGTCAAAAACTCAATCGCGGTATATTTCTTTTTTTGCTTTGCTCGATGGTCACAATCGTGGCAATCCTTGATGTTGCCCAGAAAAGGATTTCCATAAAGAACGGTGTTTTGCAAACTATCCGATTGTTTCATGAAGACTAGAGCTTCTGGAATTTTATTCTTAAAAGTGGCTTTTATAGCTTGGAAATAATTGATGTCAGCCAGTTTTACGCTATAAATGGAAGCCCCTATTTTTTCTATTTCGGTTTTGTTTTCTTTAGTTAAAAAAGCCTTCATGTCCAACAGTTGCTTTTCGTTGTCATAGAAATCGGAATCCCGATTAAAGACTTCGGTCATAACCGTATTTTTTTGTGATTTATAAAGTGCCGCCAAATAGTTTTTACTCCATTTTGTGGCATTTTCATAACGGAAATTGGCAATAGATTTTTTGGGCACTTCAAAATACAACCAAGACAAATCGGCCAGAATTGTTTTCTCGTTATCTGGGTTGAGTTTGTCAATCTTGCTGAGGTTATTCACGAATCGAAGCAATCGTACTTGGCTTATTGCGATTGGTGTTTGAGGCATTTTATTTTCGGCTTTGTCAAAATGTTTATCGGCTTGCTTGAAATTCCCGTTTAATGTTTCCAAATATCCGGCAGCGACATTCCATAAATACGGTTTCTGGGTTTTGTCTGATTGTGCAATTTTAGTAACCAAATCGATTGTCGATTTCTGAATGCTGTCTTCGGTGTTTTTTTTGTTTTGAAGCACCGTTTTGTCTTTAAAGGATTGGTCTATTTTGTTTTCCTGATTATTGATTAATCGAGTCAATAAATAATCCAAGTGTTGGCTTTTGGGTTGTAGTTTGTAGATTTCGGTAATCGCTTTTTCTTCATCATGATAATATCCTTGAATGGCCCACAGCGCAGCTTTATCGTCATTGGTTTTGGCTATTTTAAGCGATTGATTCCAGTCTTTTTGTTCTTGTGGATGAAAACAATAGGCGGAAACAACGCGCATCGTTGGGCATTTATCAAAAACCTGACTGTAGAGATAATTTGATTTGGCATAATTTTTTTGTTTGTATTCTATTCCGGCTACATAAGCAAGGGCTCTATAATACAAAGTGTTTTTTGGAGCGGATTTCTCGGTTTTATTAAAGAAAGTGATGCCCTTTGCTGGACTATTGCTATAAAAACTAGCTTTTACAACTAGAAACCAATACCTGTTCTTCAGGAAAGGATCCGCGGTGGTATTGTATTTGTTTTCCAGAGTTTTGATCGAATTCAGATTTACTAAAACTTCCGGTTTTACGGTTTCGTCATAATTCCAAGAGTCGTAATGTTGAGTGGAGTAGGTTTCTATGGCTTGAGCATCGTTCAAAAACAAAAAGAAGTTTTTAATTTTGGCTTCATTTAAGTCGATTTTTTGTTTCCATTTTTCGGAAAGTTTAGTTGATTTTTTTCGATTATAAAAAACAACCAAATCGCTGACATCGGCACTGCTCGAATCGGTCAAAAAGAAGGTTAAGTCCTTTTTGCTGATTTTATTTTCAAGATAAACAGACCAATCTTCGACTATTTCATTGTTGAAACGGGTGGTATGGTCCCTGTCAAAACCTATTCCATAAAAAACATCAGTGGACAAGAAAAGGGGAGAGTAGGAGTTATCCACAAAGGTTTCTGGAGTAAAATTGGAATCAAAAGACCAACCCCAATCTCCATCGGCACAAGCGTAAATAGTTCCGTAAACTAAGAGAATAATCGCGCTAAAAGCAATTAATAACTTTCTTAAAAATGGCTGTGTCATGGTTTTTTATATTGAATTCATCCAAATCATAAAAAATGATTTCCTTCGGATTTTGGGTTGTGTTTTTCTTTAAATCATTTGCCATTTCCAGCAAGTCGCCGTTGGTTATGGTTTCTGGTTTCAAAAGGTCATTCTCTTTGTAATAAATGCCTTTTTTATAATTGGATTTTCGTACTTTGAACCAATTGTTTTTTATAAGAATAAAACTATTGCTTTTTTTTAGAGTAGCGACATCTATTTTAGTTATTAGCCCAATTATTTTTCCATCGCGAATGTGAATGAACCACGAATAAATTGGAAGTGCAACGTTTATGGATAACGGATAGTTTTTAAGGCTTGACAAATAGTTGGTGGCGATGGTTCGATCGTAAATGGAATTCAAAGAATCGGGAGCTATTTTGCCCACATTATAGTACATGAGAACTCCGTGATCTACATTGGGTATTTTTGTTTTCTTGAAATATTTTATTTGATGTAAACGTATTGTGGCGGTCAGTCTTTTATTCGAAACTTTTTTGAATTCGTTTATAAAATTGAGATAGTTGTCTTTGCTGTTTAAAGTCCAATCACAATCAATTTGGATTTCTTGAATTGAAATTTTATTTTTTGAATTGATTTGCTCAATAAAGCGGTTGGTTTTTCGAGCCAAATCCGTGATATCTAAATTCTTTTTCAGCATTACGTTGTTCTTGATATAAATGACAGGGACAATTTCATAACCACTGGTTTTATCTTCAAAACGAATAGGACTTCTAGGAAACGGTTCTTGTGTTTTGGAATTCAAGTCAATATCAAAATAGCGGATATAGAGTTTTTGCACTTCGTTTTCAGACAGGGTGTTTTTCTCTTTTGGCGAAAGCCTAAAAATAGTCTTCCAATAAAAAAACGAAATGATTGGCTTTTCTTGTTGCTGACAAGAAAAAATCAAGAAAAATAGGATGCCAAAAAGAAATACTCTTTTCAATTTTTTTGAATTATTGATGTTAAAATAAAGGGTTACTCTTTCTTTTTTTTAGCGTAATAGTACGTCAAATATGCAACAGCTGCGAGTAAAACAAAAGGAATAAAAGAACCAATTAGTACGCCTAATTGATAGGCTTCGTCAGGCGATTTTTTAATTTTCTCTTCAATGTTTATGTTTTGAAGGAGTAAAAAATAATGAGTCATTTTTATTTAATTAAGGCGTTTTTAGTAAAATCAGAGAGTACTAGTTTACCGGATATGGCGGCTCTTTCCTTTAATAATTTATCCCAATGGGTGGTGCCTTCCCAGATTATTTTTTTCATTTCGGACAAGGCTTCCGGATTATAACTGGCGAGTCTGTTCGTGAAAGTCAGCAACTCTTGATCCAGTTCCTCTTGGTTTTCCAGTACATTGGCATACAATCCTTTTTGGTTGGCCCAAGCAGCAGACTTCCATTCGTGTGCGGCCAAAGTCATTTCGGTCATGGCTGTTTTTCCAATCTTTCGGCTTACGGCGGGTTCAATTACAAACGGACCAATACCGATCGCCAATTCAGATAATTTGATAGCACTTTGTTGGGTTGCCAATGCATAATCACAGGTTGCTACAATACCTATACCTCCGCCCACAGCTTTTCCATGGATACGTCCTACAATTATTTTCTTGCAATTGCGCATGGCATTAATCAAATTGGCAAATCCCGAAAAGAATCGTGTCCCTTCTTCTAGGGTAGTCACGGCTAACAATTCATCAAAAGAGGCACCTGCACAAAAAGCTCCCGTACCTTCACTTTTTATAATAATAACGGAAACTTCAGGATTGTCACTCAAAAAAGTGAGCTCATTAGTCAAGCGATCCAATAGTATTCTCGGGAAAGAATTACTGGCGGGATGGCCAAATTGAACCGTTGCGATTCTATTGTCTATGGTAGTGAGGAGTGTCCCGTTTTTATCTGGTGTTAGCATAAGGCATATTTTGATGTAAAGTTAAAAAAAGTAAAGGAAGCAAATTGCTTTTTTTCAATTAGAATAGAATAGTCTTTTTGAAATTTGCATATTACTATAATTATATGTTATATTTGCGGCGTAATGCTGGGGGATTAGCTCATTTGGCTAGAGTGCTTGCCTGGCAGGCAAGAGGTGACCGGTTCGAATCCGGTATTCTCCACTAATAAAATCAAGCACTTACATAACCTTTGTAAGTGCTTTTCTTTTTTTACTGCAACTATACTGCAACATTTTATATTTTTGTACCTATGAATAGTACAGAACTACATCCGTTAGCATATTTTGAATATATCATCGATAGTGAAAACATACTAGAAGTGATAAAAAATGAATTTCTTTACTCGGACTGTATTAGTTACGATTTAGGAGATTCAATAGAAATCAAATATGTAGAACAAAATGATTTAGGAGAATTTATACAGAAGAGCATCCTAACTAAAGATCTACTTTTCCCCAAGTTATATAGAGAATTTCAAAAAGCTAAAAATAATCTCTATTATTGCTGTATTAACAGCACAAAATCAACCACAGAGAATTATCTTAGAATTCAAGTTAACACTTTACAAACTTTAATAAATAAAAACTCGTATTTAATTAATAACCATTCATATTTTATGTTACCCTTAAGAGGTATTCTAAATTACATAAATGATGTTTTGTTGATACCAGAAATGGAAAGATTTGAATTAGATGAATCGCAAATCTCAACTATTGAAATGGCTAATGTAGAGGAAAACTCATTTGATTCAACTCAGAAATCTGATATTGAAAAAATCCATTCCATTTTTGATTTTATGAATGCTAAGAATGAGCAAAGGGAAAATATTTTAAGTGAAGAAGATTTTCAATTACTTCTTAAATACACCACAGAACTTGTTAAGTACGAAAGGGTTCCAGTTATAGAGAAACAATTAGAACCTAAAATTTCAAATGATTTAATTCGTTTTTCATACTGGGTTCTACATAAAGAACTTTATACTACTACAAGAAGAATCAAACCATATTTTTATGATTTTGTTAAAGCTCTGTTTTTAAATTTTAAGGATAGTAATGTTATATCTATAAAAAATCAGTTTGGAACAAGTACAAGACCATATAAACATGACTACATCCCCGATATTATTCGAAAATACATTAAAGAATAATTCAAAAAAACTACTCCTACACAACTTCTACAAAATTTGCAGGTTTCTACAAATTAAAATTACTTCTACAATACTTCTATTTAAACCTTTGCAAAATGAATCAGATACCTGAATTTAATGCGCGCAGGGTATCATAATATTTAATTATGAAAAAGTTAATGAATGAAAGGAATTTCCAAAGTGTGCAAAGTATGCATCAAAAGGAAATATTAAGTACTAAAGAGGCATTAGTTTATTTAGATGTGTCCGCAAGTTTTCTCTATAAAATGACCTCTAATAGAGCTATAACTTTCTCCAAACCAAATGGCGGAAAGTTATACTTTAAAAAATCTGATTTAGATGATTGGATGACGCAAAATGAATTAAAATCCACTCAAGTTTTAGAAGAAGAAATAAATAACTATTTAAAAAACAGAGGAGATGCAAAGAAGATTAATTAGTGAGCAGATTTATAATAACCTACCAGAAGAGTTAAAATCGTTAACCGAATCATTTGAAGGCAGAGAAAAAGATATTGTTTTGCTGTCAAGTATTGGAGTTTTAAGCAACTGTTTACCAAACATAAAAGGGTATTATGATGGTGATGATATATTTGCCAATCTATATGCTTTAATCATAGCACCACCAGCATCAGGTAAGGGTGTGATGAATTTTTCAAGAATTTTGATTGAACCAATTCATAAAAAAATATTAGAAGATAGTAAAGCGGAATTATTAGAGTGTGAAAACGAGAAAAAGAAAAATAAAGAAAACAAAAATGGCATTTGCCCAAACATCAAAATTAAAATACTCCCTGCAAATGTTAGTACAGCAGAAATGTACTCATTTTTAAGTAGTTCAGAACATGGATTACTAATTATGGAATCTGAAGCAGATACGCTTTCAAATATGCTAAATAATGATTGGAGTAATTATTCAGATGTGCTTCGCAAGGCTTTTCATCACGAGCCAATATCTATTAGTAGAAAAATAGAAAAGATATTTGAAGAAATAAATCAACCTAAACTATCAATGGTTATAAGTGGCACACCTAATCAATTACAGCCACTAATTAAATCAAAAGATAATGGACTCTTTTCAAGGTTTATAATTTATAGTTTTGATGAAATTGCAGAATTCAAAAATGTCTTTGCAGTAAAATCAAAAGATAATAGAATACCATTTGAGAATTTGTCAGCAGTTGTTTTTGATTTATATGGTCAATTGGCTAAATTGGAAAGATCTATAGAATTTCAATTCACTGAAAATCAAATAAACCGATTTACCAAGAAATTCAAATTTATTCGAGAAGATGTAATTAATAATCATTCAGAATCTTTTTTATCTAACCTAAATAGGCACGGACTCATAATGTTTAGAATTTGTATGATTCTAACTGCTTTAAGGAATAAAGATAAAATTACATTCCAAGAAGTTTTAGTTTGTAACAATAGAGATTTTTTAAATGCCTTTTCACTAACTGCTACTCTCTTAAGACACTCTCAATTTACATTTGACACAATAGGAACAGGTGTGTTGTCAGGGCAGGATGAAGAGATTTTAGACAACTTAAAAGATCTCTTTACAAGGCAAGATGCAATTGCCGTCGGGGAAAAAATGGGTATTCCTAAAAGAACAATTGATGATAAATTAGTTCAGTTTCAAACTAAGAAATTGACTAAGAAAATTAAAAAAGGAGAATTCAAAAAACTGTAATGTAAGTATGTAATTACTGCAATTAATGTAATACTGCCTCTTTTCTTAGGCAGTATATCTCACATTTTAAAAATTAAAAACATGACAAATACAACTATAAAAATTGTACTTGATAGTAAACCTATGTCTAATGGTTATCATACAATATATCTAAGAGTAATAAAAGAGAGAAAAAGAAAGAACTTAAGTTTAGGCTTAAAATGTTTAAAGGAACATTTTGAAAATGAACAATTAACTAAAAAGCATAAAGGTTATAAAGCTGAAAATGAATTGTTAACTAATTTTAAATCAAGAGCAAACCAGATTCTAAGAGATTATCAATTAAATAATTTGAATTACACTTTGGAAGATTTTGAAATAAAATTTAGAGGAAAAGATAATGTAGAAAGGGATATGAATGTTATTGATTTCTTTAAAGAAATCATTGATGAAATGACTAGAGCAGGAAATATAAGTAATGCCAAAGCATATCAAAGCACCAGAGATTCAATAATTAAATTTAAAGGAAATAAAATTAGATTTAAGGATATAACATCAACTTTTTTAGAAAAGTATGAAGTTTTCCTTAGAGAAAATGGCAACCAAAATGGAGGCATCTCATTTAAAATGAGAGGACTTAAAGCATTATTCAATAAAGCGAGAAGTAGACAACTTATTCCTAAAGAACCTTATCCTTTTGAAGATTATAAAATTTCAAAACTAAAATCTAATGTTTCCAAA
>Ga0184629_10000198_pt1 | contig 26854 bp, 16 predicted proteins | sample PLM4_32_b1_FD_133158 | JGI IMG/M metagenome (GOLD analysis project Ga0184629, IMG submission 133158) | Groundwater sediment microbial communities from an aquifer in East River, Colorado, USA - PLM4_32_b1 | ecosystem: Environmental > Terrestrial > Soil > Riparian zone | place: USA: East River...
AGGGTATGCTTGTACTTTATTGGCTGATCAAGACTTACGCATGAAGTATGGACAGCAAGCCAGGAAAAGAGTGGTGGAAAATTTCAGTATGGAAAAAATGGTAGAGGAGTTGGAGGAGGTTTATAGGGAAGTTGTGGGTTTGAAGCGTTAAGAAAACGTCAAGTCGAGACTGCAAGTTTTATTATAGCGTCAGAATGTTCGAGACATCCGCTAAGACATCGTCATGTCGAGACTGCGATTTTTATTAAAGGCTATACACGATCTTCGAGACATCCCCAGATTCGAGAGCACGCATTTGGGAGACCTACAAACTTGCTAAAACGACACTTTGAAAAAGCAGTTGCACGTGTGCCGCACAGATGAAGTGAGCCACAAAGGAGATTCCTCATGATCGTGTGAAGCCAGATGAAGTGACCAGTTTCGGAATGACGTGTTTGTTGGAAGTCCCACGTCATCCCCGCGGCGGCGGGAGGCAAGTTGTCGAGACTGCAAGTTTATTATAGCGTCAGAATGTTCGAGACATCCGTTAAGACATCGTCATGTCGAGACTACAGGTTTTATGAAAGGCTTCATGTGCTCATCGATCCCGATAAATATCGGGACCCAGATTCGAGAGCACTCAAGTTGAAGACCTGCATACTCGATAAAACGACTATGAAAAAGCAGTTGCACGTGCGATGCACAGATGAAGTGAGCCACAAAGGGGATTCCTCATGATCGTGTGAAGCCAGATGAAGTGAGCAGTTTCGGAATGACGTGTTTTGTTGGAAGTCCCACGTCATCCCCGCCGCGGCGGGAGACAAGTTGTCGAAACTGCAAGTTTTATTATAGCGTCAGAATGTTTGAGACATCCGTTAAGACATCGTCATGTCGAGACTACTAGTTTTATTAAAGGCTTCATGTGCTCATCGATCCCGATAAATATCGGGACCCAAATACGAGAGCACGCATGTGGGAGACCTGCATACTTGATAAAACGACACTTTGAAAAGCAGTTGCACGTGTGCCGCACAGATGAAGTGAGCCACAAAGGGGATTCCTCATGATCGTGTGAAGCCAGATGAAGTGAGCAGTTTTGGAATGACGTAATTTGTTGGAAGGGTGCAGGGCCGCTGATTATTCCCTACCAATACCTAATATCTTCATATAAATCCTTCCATTCAGGATTGACCTTCACTATCAAAGCTACCTTCTTTATTCTTGAATACTTTTTGATCTGCTTTTCTCTTTCAATAGCTTCTTCAATGGAATAAAAGGTTTCATAGTAAACTAACTTGCTGACCTGGTATTTGGCGGTAAAACTAAATGGGTAAATTTTTTCTTTGTGTTCAATAACGCGCGTGAAAAGATCAGCTGTTACGCCAACGTAAAAAACAGTATGATGAACATTGACAAGAATATAGACACAACCACCATGGATCATGGAGTTAAAATAATTAATTTATAGGAATTCGAGAGCAAAGACCCCGTCATCCCCGCCGCGGCGGGGATGACGGGTTTTGATGGAAGTGTGTAGTGCCGTGTGAGCAAATTACCACTCTATTCGAATGTGTATTATATTTGTTCCTTTTGGGAAAGATTGATGACCAATGGAAATTCGCGAGGCGACTGAAGGGGATATAGGGGAAATTGTAGCCTTACTTAAACATAGTCTCGGCGAAAGCCTGATGCCAAAATCTGAACAGTATTGGCGTTGGAAGCACCTGGAAAACCCATTTGGCCCTTCACCGGTTTTATTATGCTGGGAAGGAAGTGAGTTAATCGGTGTGCGTGCTTTTATGCGCTGGGAGTGGATTCAGCAAGGCCAGGTTTATCGGGCGGTAAGAGCTGTAGATACAGCCACGCATCCAGCCCACCAAGGAAAAGGAATATTTAAAAAACTGACCCTGGCCCTGGTGGATTACTGTAAGCAACAAGGTGTTCATTTTGTGTTTAACACACCCAATCAACAAAGTAAACCAGGATATTTAAAAATGGGCTGGGAGGAAGCCGGCAAACTTCCGGTTTACGGAAGCATTCAAAGACCTTTTTCAATGATGAAGCATTTTATCTCTAAAACAGATACCCAGCAGTATGAAGCTGAAAATAACGCCATTAAGTATTACCTTCAACACGATAAGCTCAGCACATTGCTAACCGACCATCATCATCAGACTAAGCAATTGACAACAAACATTTCAGCGCAGTACCTAACCTGGCGGTATGTTGACGTTCCTGTAGCCAACTACGTAGCGATCGGCGAAGAGCAAGGAGAAGAAATTACTGGATTGATCATTGGCAGGATTAAGAAAAGCCGATGGGGCCGGGAGTTGAGAATTACAGATTGTTTCATGCGCGGCGATAGTAACGGAAAGGAGCTGATGAAAAAGTTTAAGGAGCGTAAAAAAGAATGGGATGTTGATTATACTACTTTGACGGGTACTACGGATAACCATACCCAAAAAATATTTGGGGGCTTAACCTTCAAAACATCGATAGGTCCTACCGTTACTATACGATCTCTTGCCATGACTGATTTGAACATATTAAAAAACTTTCACCATTGGTCCCCTGCACTCGGCGATCTTGAATTATTCTGATCTATGCTGTATGGTATTCTAGTACTCATGCTCACCGGTATCGTCTCCTTTTCGATGATTGGCTCACTGAAAAGGAAATATACTTTTATAAATGAGATACAATTGAGGCAATTGTTTTTCTACCATGTTGCGCTCGCTTTTGTTTACTATGGGTATGCATTATTCAATGCTTCCGATTCACAGTTCTATTTCACAAAAGTAACCATTAATTACCGGGGTGATGATTGGTGGAGCTTTTATGGTACGAGTACAAAGTTTATAGAATTTATTGGATACCCGTTCATAAAATTTTTTGGTTTTAGCTATGAAGCGGTGATGGCAGTGTATGCCTTTTTTGGATTTGTGGGGTTCGTTTATTTTTATATTTTTTTCAAGGAAAATATTCGGTTTAAGCACACCTTCCTGGGATACGATCTAATGACCCTTATTTTTTTCCTGCCCAATCTTCATTTCTGGTCCTCGTCGTTTGGAAAAGGATCTGTTATTTTTATGGGAATTGGTTTGTTTTTTTATGGCATTAGTAAAATGCGAACACGATGGATAGCCATTTGTATTGGTGGTTTTATCATCTATCATGTGCGTCCCCATATTATGTTGGTCATATTGGTCTCCTCTGCTATTGGCTTTGTTTTTACTACAAAGGGTATCTCAGTTCCCTTGCGAACTGCTTTTCTGGTGGGTGTTGCCGTTGCCTTTTATTTCATTTATGGTGATGTGCTTACGTTGGTTGGCATTGATGAAGAAGAATTTGTTTCTCAGGGATTGGATTTAACCCACCGGGCGACAGAGTTAACGAAGGCCACTTCAGGTATAGATATTGCCAACTACAGTTTACCTATGCAGGTATTTACTTTTCTGTACCGGCCTTTGTTTTTTGATGCTCCAGGATTGCTGGGCATTATTGTTTCTTTTGAAAATGTTTTTTACTTAATCATCACTTTTAGGTTGCTGAATATAAAAGGACTCAACTTCCTGATAACATCTAATTTCATGGTGAAGACGGCTTTCTTTAGTTTCCTTACGGTGTCACTAGCATTAGCGCAAATCTCCGGTAACCTCGGTCTGGCTATTCGACAGAAAAGTCAGGTGATGATATTGTTCATGTTTGTGATTATCTCCTTTCTGGATAAGCAAAAATTAGTAGCCTACCAGCAGGCGGTGTGGCAGCGCATACGGAAAGCGAGGCTGGTGAACATGCAGAAAGAGAGGATTGTATGAGTGTAGGTAAAGGCACTTTCATCATCTCCCTGGACTTCGAACTCCACTGGGGCGGCTTCGAGAAGTGGCCGTTGGAAAACTACAAACAATATTTTTTGAATACGCGCAAAGCTATTCCCGAAATGCTCAACCTTTTTCGCCAGCATGAAATACACGTTACCTGGGCCGGTGTTGGAATGTTGTTTCATGCCTCCAGGGAATCGCTATTAAAAAATGTTCCCCTCCAGAAACCATCCTATACCGATCGTGAATTATCGGCTTATAATTTTATTGAAGATGTTGGTATAGGTTCATCGGAAGAAGACGATCCTTTTCATTTTGGGGGCAGTATTGTGAAAGAAATCATAGATACTCCTTTTCAGGAATTAGGTTCTCATACCTTTGCGCATTACTACTGCAATGAAGAAGGACAAACCGTTGAACAATTCCGGGCCGATCTTCGTGCAGCGCAAGCGTCGGCTGCTCTTCATGGCAGGAAACTCCGGTCATTAGTATTTCCGCGCAACCAATTCAATGAAGAATATTTAAGGGCTTGTTATGACGAAGGCTTCATCGCCGTCCGTGATAACCCCCGTGATTGGTTCTGGAAGATTCAGAGCACGCAACAAGAATCACGCTGGAAGCGCCTGAACCGCGGACTTGATGCCTACTGGCCCATCGGTAAAAAAAATACCTATTCTTTAAAAAGTATTTTGCATCAGGAAGGCCTCCCCCTGTGTATTCCGGCCAGCAGGTTACTACGACCATATCGCCCAAAGGAATTTCTGCTTAACAAAATGAAAATAGAGCGCATCAACTCCGAGATGGAACGCGCGGCCATAAAAAATGAAGTATACCATTTGTGGTGGCACCCCCACAATTTTGGGAACTATCCCCGGGAAAGCCTTCAAGACCTCGAGAGGATTTTGAATAATTTTGCAAAATGCCGGGAGAAGTTTGGCATGCAAAGTTTAAGTATGGGAGAGGTAGGAGAAATGGTAATTGGTAAGGGGTAGAGGTAAGAGGTAAGAGGTTAGAGGTTAGAGGTTAGAGGTAATCGGTGATTTGGTGATTGGTGTAGGGTATTAGATAGTAGATAGTAGATATTGGATATTGGATAATGAATTATGAATTATGAATTATATGAATTATGACTATTGTTCAATGACCAATGACTATTGACTATTGACTATTAATTATTATCATTCGCTTAAAGAAACAATCCGGCTAAGGCACAAAGTATCGCAACCTGTCCTTCCGCCGCGGCGGGGAAGGAGGACAAAGGTTCACAGGGGTGATTTTAAAATGATCAATGCTCAAACGACTACACCCTCGCTCACTCACACCCTTCCCCTCTCGAGAGGGGCCAGGGGAGTGTCACACCCACTCACACACCCCCACGCTGCCGGCAGGCAGGATTACGGCTAACATTAGACAGATCCTTCGCCACGCATAAGCTTCAAGTATGCGCGGATGCCCGGTAGGTAAAGGCCTAATTCTGTTTGTTTCCTGCGCTCAGGATAACGGTAAAAAACGAATAGTCGATGGTTGGGCATTTACTATGGACTATAGACCATGGACTATCGACTACTACATACTGAAATGATTATTTTAGCAACCACCGATTACCGATTACTTCTTACTTCTTACTGACATTAGCCCATGATACTCCTCCGGATAACCACAGTCCCCATTTCACTACAGCTGTTACTCACAGGTCAGTTTCGCTATATGATTGAAAATGGTTACGAGGTGTACACCATTAGCGCTCATGGTCCGGAGGTTGTCGATGTATTAAAAGAAGGCGTCAGGCATATCCCAGTCCCCTTCACACGGAAAATTACGCCGTTACACGATTTACGCTGCCTTTTCACACTGGTTCGAATAATAAAAAAACTCAAACCAGACATCATCCACACGCATACACCGAAAGCTGGATTGTTGGGGATGATCGCTGGCTGGCTATGCCGGGTTCCGGTGCGTATGCATACCGTGGCGGGTTTGCCCTTGATGGAAAACAGGGGTGTGAAACGAAGTATATTAGAAGTCACTGAAAAAATAACGTATGCCTGTGCACAAAGAGTTTATCCTAACTCAGCTGGATTAGAAAGATTTTTGATTCAGGAACTTAAGGCCAATCCGGCCAAAGTAAAAATGATGGGACGGGGTAGTAGCAATGGTATAGATACTGTCTTTTTCAGCCGCACACCAACCCTGGAAAATCAGGCTATTGCATTACGGCAGCAGCACAACATTACTCGGAATGACCTTGTGTTTTCTTTCGTGGGTAGAATTGTGAAAGATAAAGGGATAGTAGAATTAGTCTCCGCATTTAAAGCTGTATCCGTTCACGTGACCGAAATGAAATCAAAAGAAGGGAAGGCCCGCAGCGTCTTTTTGATGTTAGTCGGACCGTTTGAACAAGAATTAGATCCCCTTCCGGACGATGTAGTGAAGTTTCTCCGCGAAGATAAACAGGTCATCCTAACCGGGTTTCAGCGCGATGTGCGACCCTGGCTCATGGCCTCTGATGTTTTTGTTTTCCCCAGCTACCGTGAAGGATTTCCCAATGTAGTGATGCAGGCGTGCTTGTTGGAGGTAGCATGCATTGTCTCGGACATCAATGGATGTAATGAAATTATCCGTCAGGGCAGCACAGGCTTGATTGTTCCTCCTAAAGATATTCCTGCGTTGGCTAAGGCTATGCAATCTTTGGTGCTCGATGAGGACAAACGTAAAAAGTTTTCTGCAACGGCACGAAGCTTTGTGTCTTCTAATTATGACAGGGAATATGTTTGGGAGGAGATAAGAAAAGAATATATCAGTTTGCGGTCACGGTAATCCTGAGTACTCCATCCGCCCGCCCGGCAGATCTGCTGTAGTGAAAATGAAATGAACTTACGTCGTTTCAGTTCTACCGGCAGAAGTGCCACGTCATGTCGAGTTAAACACCGTGGGACACGGAAAAAATGTAATGACGTGTCGGTGTTTTGTCGAATGGAGAGTAGGCCTGAGCATGTTTCTTTTATCCTGCCTACCGGCTGGCAGGCTCAAAGGAAGTTTTAAGGCAGTGCTGAATGAGCGTGTGTGGATGAGAGGTGATGTTTTTGTAGGTTCGAAAGTGGGTGCAACGCAGAGGACGCAAAGAGGAAAATGTCATTGTAAGTCAAGCATCGGGAGGCCTGGAAAAAAATATTAAATGATGAGCTGGAATATATTTCGATAATGAATTGATTATAGGATCGGCATTAAAGCCCCAGCGGGGCGTCCTAATGGTAGCGCCGGGTGAAGCCCGGCGCTATGAAATGGATTAGACAAACGCGCCACCAGAAAATGGTATGTGGTGCTTGTCTTGTTTGGCGCGTAATAGGACGATCTGTTCGGGTACCACAACCATCAGCAATGGGTAATTTTTATTAGGCGTGTGTTTTAGGTGAAAGGGAAACGAACGTCATTGTAAGACTGCTCTCTTTACAGAAGCTCCAGACGTTGTTCGACCCCGATATTATCGGAGCCCAGATTCGAGAGCACTTATGAAGAAGACCTACGAACTTGATAAAACGACTCTTTCAAAAAATCACTGCACAGACGAAGTGAGCTATCCTGGGGATGTCTCGAATAAAACTCATCCCCAGATTAAGTGCGCACACTCGACAACTTGTCGCGCTTTAGCGGATGACGTGTTTTGCTGAAAGTGTAATGGCCTTTCTAAGCTCGACCTAGTGCTTCGTAATAGAAGTTCATTGGGAGCGCAAAGTGCGTTATAGATTATATTAATTACAACATTCATTATGATGCCGTCAAAATAAAATTAACCATTAACCATTAACTATTATCTTACACCCCACTCCCACACTCACGATTAACGATTAACGATTAACGATTAACGGATAACGGATAACGGATAACGGATATGAAAGAACACCCTGTATCTCAACAATCCCTTCCTGGCCCTGGACCAATTGACCTTCCGGTAATGCCATCCGCCAGGATGCGGATATGGAATGTCAGACAGGCACTTACCCTAAAAAAATCCATCCGGCTGGGTGTGGGTGCGTTTTTCTTTGCCCAGGGTTTATGCTTTTCCTCCTGGGCAAGTCGTATTCCGGATATTAAAAACATGCTAGAGTTGAGTGATGCCGGATTGGGCAGTATTTTATTTGCGCTTCCTGTTGGGTCCATGGCAAGCTTGCCGGTATCCGGATGGATAGTAACACGATTTGGAAGTAAGAAGATGGTTTTCATTGGGGGTATACTATATGTATTTACGTTGGTCGTGATCGGATTTATGGCCAGCATCTGGCAACTGGTGTCAGCGCTTTTTTTCTTTGGCCTCGTGGGCAACCTGGTGAACATAGCCGTGAATACACAGGCTATTGGTGTGGAGAATATGTATAAGAAGTCTATCATGACATCATTTCACGGCGCCTGGAGCTTAGCAGGGTTTACCGGTGCGGCTATTGGTGCGTTGCTGGTGTCTGAAAACGTTGCTCCTTCTTTTCATTTCATGGGCATCGCCATTGCCAGCCTGGCAATAATTTCAATTTCCCAGCGGTTTACACTACGCGGAAAAATCAGCAGCGGTGAACAACCGTTTTTTGCCCTACCCGACAGTCCATTGCTTAAACTTGGACTCGTTGGTTTTTGCGGCATGGCATGCGAAGGCGCCATGTTTGACTGGAGCGGTGTCTACTTTCAAAAGGTTGTCAATGCACCTGCGGGCTTAACAACGTTGGGCTATGTAGTCTTTATGAGCACGATGGCGGGGGGTCGTTTCACCGGGGACTGGCTGACTAACCGCATAGGAAGAAAAAAGATGCTTCAGCTCAGCGGTATGCTCATCTCCTCCGGACTTTTGTTGTCGGTTATTTTTCCTTCTATTGTTCCGGTAACCTTTGGCTTTTTGCTGGTAGGTTTTGGTGTGTCCTCTGTTGTTCCACTGGTTTACAGTGCAGCAGGAAAGTCGCGGACACTTTCTCCGGGTATGGCGCTGGCAGCCGTTTCTACCATAAGCTTCTTTGGTTTTTTGATTGGACCTCCTATGATTGGGTTCATTGCCGAGGCTGCCAGCCTGCGGTACTCCTTTGCCCTCATTGCAGCACTAGGCTTTTGTACTACGATGCTTTCTTCTAAGGCAAAGTTGATTCAGTAAAAGTCTTCGTGGTCTTAGCGGCCCTACACCCCTCCAACAAATCACGTCATCCCCGCGGCGGCGGGCGACAAGTTGTCGAGCCTACACCCTTCATAAAGGCATTACACCATCCTCGAGACACCCCCCGGATAGCTTACTTCATCTGTGCGCCACACGTGCAACTGCTTTTCAAAGTGTCGATTTATCGAGTATGTACGTCTCCCAAATACGTGCTCTCGAATCTGGTTCCCGATATTTATCGGGATTGAGGATCCTGTGTAGCCTTTAATAAAACTCGCAGTCTCGACATGACGCGGTCTTAGCGGTCCTACACCCTTCCAACAAATCACGTCATCCCCGCCGCGGCGGGCGACAAGTTGTCGAGCCTACACCCTTCATAAAGTCTTCACACGTTCTCCGAGACACCGCCCGGCCAGCTCACTTCATCTGCGCATCGTGCAACTGCTTTTTTAAAGTGTCGAATTATCAAGTATGTAGGTCTTCCAAATGCGTGCTCTCGAATCTGGGTCCCGATATTTATTCGGATGAGTGAGCGTGTGAAGCAGCTAATAAACCTTGTAGCCTTGACACCTGTCTGCTGCCGTGACGGGGATGACGTGATCTTAGCGCCAATTCATACTATTCCGTTTCATCGCAACACGGGAAATGCAGCAGAAAATAATTATTTTTGCATATAACATCTGTTAAATCTTGTACACCAGCGTCATTAAGCCTTTTTTCGACAAAGTCTTTTCACTTTTGATCCTTCTCCTCACTTCACCTCTCCTGCTGATTGTTGTCATCATGTTGTTCATTGCGAATCGGGGTCAGGTATGGTTCAAACAGGATAGGCCTGGAAAAAATGGAAAGTTATTCACCGTTATCAAGTTCAAAACCATGTCTGATGAGCGGGATCATCAAGGCAATTACCTTCCGGATGAAAAGCGGCTTACGGCTATTGGCAGGTTTATTCGCAAGACTTCCCTGGATGAGTTGCCTCAACTTTTTAATGTGTTGATCGGTGACATGTCTTTTCTTGGCCCTCGTCCGCTGCTGGTAGAGTACTTACCGCTATACAACAAGGAACAGCACCGAAGACATCAGGTTGCGCCCGGCATTACGGGGTGGGCACAGGTAAATGGAAGAAATACGGTTTCCTGGCCTCAGAAGTTTGCTTATGACGTGTGGTACGTGGACCACATATCATTTGGGTTAGATATTAAAATCTTACTTTTAACAGTGATGAAAGTATTTAAAGCGGAGGGTATCAGTAGTACCACTTCAGAGACAATGGAGAAATTCCATGGCAACTCCTAAGATCATCCTGCAAGGAGGAGGCGAACACGCCCGCGTGGTACTGGACTGTATGCTGAGTCAGGGTGCAAATGTAGTGGCGCTTTTTGATCCAAAATACACGGGACATCTATTTGGTGTTACGCAGCGAGGTGCGTACGATCCAGACTTTGAGTCAGATGCCGTAGCCATCATCGCGATCGGAGATAATGCCATACGAAAACGTGTTGCAGAAAAGACAAAACACAAGTTTACGAACACCGTTCATTCCTCCGCTTTCTTCTCCCGGTACGCCGTTATGGGCGTAGGGAATATGGTGCTTCAGGGTGCCATCGTTCAGGCACAGACAACCATCGGGAATCATGTTATCATCAATACAGGTGCACAAATAGATCACGATTGTGTGGTGGAACATTATGCTCACCTGGCACCGGGTGTGATTCTATGCGGCAATGTGAACGTCGGAGAGGGTGCATTTGTGGGAGCAGGGGCCACGATAATACCTGGAAAAAGAATTGGTGCCTGGTCTATTATCGGTGCCGGGGCTGTCGTTATTGATGATATCCCGGACTACGCAGTGGCTGTGGGTAATCCTGCAAAAATTATAAAATATATCACGCCATGAAGTTACCATTGCTGATTTACGGTGCAGGGGGCTTAGGCCGTGAAGTACATTCCCTGGTAAACGCTTTAGACCGTTTTGAAACGATTGGCTTCCTTGACGATGGTATAAAGAAAGAAACGCTGGTAAAAGGTATAAGAGTTCTTGGCGGACTGGAAGTCCTGAATTCTTTTGATCTCCCCGTGAATCTTGTATTGGCCCTTGGCAATCCCGTTAGTAAGTCATTGTTAGCAAAAAAAATTGATCCTTCGCGCGTCCATTACCCGATACTCAAACACCCTTCTGTAATTTTGCAGGATGAAACAACGGTTCAGATTGGCGAAGGAAGTATCCTCTGCGCAGGTAGCATTTTTACGACAGACATACGGATCGGGAATCATGTATTAATTAATTTAAATTGTACCATCGGGCATGATACCAGCATTGGAAATAATTCTTCGTTAATGCCGGGCACAAATGTTGCCGGTGGAGTTGCCATCGGTGAATCAGTTTTGGTCGGATCCGGTGTAAATATTATGAATCGGATACGCGTTGGCGATAACAGTATAGTAGGTATGGGCTCCGTGGTGCTCCGCGATGTTGAGCCGGGCATAACAGTGGCCGGTGTTCCGGCGAAACGTATAAGTAAATGAATAATCCACGATTAAATCCATACACGTATTTAAATGGGTAATCCTGCACGGACGCAGAATTTTGCGTCCGATACGAATGCTCATTTGAAGGATGGTTTACTGGATGAACCTTTGTAAAACCAACCAGATAGGTGAAAAATATTTCCATAAAAGAATTTAAACCAACGATATTTTTCCTGGTAAAGTTTATCGGTATATATCTCGTGGCAAATTTGCTTTATGGGTTATATGTCACGGCCTATTCTCCCAAGCCTGACCCTATGACAAGCTGGGTGTCCTACCATACGGCTATCGCACTCCGGGGTTGTGGCTGGCCAACTATCGCACAGGATACGGAAACGAAGCCAACGACAGAATTGATTTTTGAAGAAAAAAGGGTTTTAGCCATTTATGAAGGCTGCAATGGTCTGAACGTCATGATTATTTTTGTAGCATTTCTGATTGCTTTTGGTCCGATTAGCCGGACATTGTGGTGGTTCATACCCCTGGGGCTATTGATTCTTCACGGTGTGAACCTCGCCCGCATAGCGCTTCTTTTTTGGGTATCGTTGTATTTGGCTGATTACATGTACTTCATCCATAAGTATTTTTTCACGGCCATTTTATATGTAGTGGTATTCCTGCTTTGGATAGCATGGGTCAAAAAGTTCTCTACCCTCAAACTTCTAAAATCCTAATGGCAAGGACCCGGGTGATTATTGGCGCATTGAGTATTGCCGGATTGGTAGTTGTGTTTCTATTTCAACGTATTGATGTGGCCACCATGTTGGGGATAGGGGAGTCAGCCATAAATCGATTTCTGATCAACCGTACGATTCGTTTCCTGATGAATGACGCCTTTGCGATCGGCCTGATCTATGCCTTGTTTGTAGAGCGGAAGTATGTTATTTTTTCCTTATATGTTCAGGTAGCAGGTGTAGTGCTTTTTTTAATTCCTTACTTTATTCTAAAAGTTTATCTTCCGACCTACAATGGCCCGATGATCTCTTTTCTTCATCGCCTGATATTGAACCCCACGTTGTTAATGTTATTGATTCCTGCTTTTTATTACCAAAAGTATAGGGTGGGGAGGGAGGAGTTATGAACCTGCCTGCCGCTGCCGGCAGGCAGGTTATGAATTGAAAGGGGATATTGGATATTGGATATTGAGAGGTTCGAAGGTTGGGTAGGTAGGTTCGAATGTTCGTAATCCCGTAGGGATGTCCTTATGGTAGCGAGAAGCCTGGCGCGTCATTTTTTTTTGTGGTCATCCTAAGAAGCCATCGCAGGGTGCGAAGAATATTTAAACCCGTCAATCCTGAGAACCCATATAGCTAATCAGCAGTAGTGATAATGAAATGAACTAACCTAAGCAGTAATTCAATAATGGATAGATTGAATTAGGCTTAAACGCATTAATCACACTCACACTCCAACCCACACAGGACTTCCAGCATGTTTCATTTGGGCCTCAGCCAATCTTCGGCCTGGTCATGGCTTCCGTGCGGATTGGGTGCAGCCCACATGGAACATGCGGGGCCACCCCGGCCCTGGAGGGGGCGATGAAATGAGGCCAATACGAGGTCGAGTTGAACACTCCTATCATGCACTTGTACGTGACGACCAGTTCATTGGGAGCACAAAATGTGCGTCTGACAATTCCTTAACAGCTGCTGTGTTCAGCACACCGGGTATGTAACGCTTTAGCGTGGCGAAGGATCTATCAAAACGTTTGGGCGGATCCTTCACTCGCGCTTGCTCAACGCGCGATCCAACGTTCAGGATGACGGTTTCATTGTTTTTTTTCGGAACCAACATCAGTTGTCACTGGCGGCTGAAAAATGCATGTAGATCATACCCTGTGCAAAATGATCATCCGCTAAATCCCGTAGGGATGAAATTATGGTAACTCGGAGCGGCAGCTCCGGGATGCAGCACGACACGCAAATTTGACGAAAGACCAATGGATACCAAAAATTGCAAGTCCGAAAGTCCGGAAGCCTGGCGCAACCATGTTTTTGTGGTCATCCCCCTGATAGGGGTTCATCCCTGGCCATTTAAGTGCTTCGATGGTCCCTTTCAGCCAGTTTGCTAAGCACATCATTAAGCATATCCACCTGTATTTCCTGAATCTCCAATAATTGACTTTGCTGGTGTATGATAAGATGGTCCATCTTTTCATGCAACAAACGGATTTCAAGTTCTGATTTCAGATTAATCATATAATCTTTCTTTGAGCGCTCGCGATCCTTTTCTTCCTGCCTGTTTTGACTCATCATAATGACGGGAGCCTGCAGGGCCGCGAGGCATGACAAAATGAGATTCAGTAAAATAAATGGATAAGGATCAAAACTTTTATTGGAAAGCCAAAAAACATTCACACCGATCCAAAGCACAATAAAAAGACCAAACAGGCTAATAAATTTCCAGCTGCCTCCAAAGGTTGCAACCCGGTCGGCAACATACTGACTGCTCGTCAGAGTCTGAAGTTTTTCTTCCGCATTTAACTTGTCCGTTATGGTCTCATTTGCTTTAATTTTCTCCAGTACCATTTTCTCCAGCGTTGAGAGGCCTTTGATTTCCTTCTCCATCACATCGGCCATGAACTGATGGCGAAGTTTGTTCAGTTCGGTTACCGAAAGGCATGAATCTGTGGAGACACCCGGATGAGTTTTTTGAATGAAATCAACGAAGTTGGCTTTTAAGGTACGGAGAGTAATTTTTTCTGAGCTTGGATATTCGTTCTTGGAAATATCGCTGACAAAAGAAGAATGAGGTTTTGTTCGTTTCATTTTTCTGAATTTATAATCATGATCTTCAATATCCTGAATTCATTATCACTCTGCCTCCGTGTTTTTGAGTGCGCCAAGCAATTCAAAAGCCCCCTGCACAACAATGGCCCTCATTTTGTTGAACCCTTCAGCTACCTGTACTTCTGTAAATCCGGCATCGGTATTACCTGTTTTTAGGGGAATAAGTTCAAACTGCTCTTTGCTGCTTGTCGTAGCAAAAACATAATCTTCTCCCGCAAAATTCACGATGGATTTAGCCGGTACAACATCAGCTTCGTGGAACGTCGTTTCTATCGTTGCCGTCACGTACATTCCAGGGAGCAAACGCTCATCTTCTTTGTCCAAATGACAATGGATACGCACCGTTCGCTCCAAACTAATTTCCTTGCCCATCAGATATACCGAGGCGGTACGCATATCAGTTTCATTGGCCAGTTGGAAAGAAACCTTTTGGCCTATGGCTATTTTATGGATATCCTTTTCATACACCTGGAGTTCAGCGTGGATGTGCTCAATGTTAACGACTTTGAACATGACGTCCGTAGCATTTACGTATTGTCCGATGTTTACATTTACAACGGTGACATAACCGTTGATTGGGGCATAAAGATGGATGGCTGATGTTATGTTTCCTTCCGCCAATGCGGCTGCCGAAATATTAATCATCGCAAGCCTTGCTTCCAATCCTTTGACGGCAGCCTTCACACTGTGGTATTGTGATTTTGACTGTTGAAGTGCTTTTTCAGCGTTTATATTTTCCCGGGCCAACGCCAGCTGACGATTGTATTCTGCTTCCAGAAATTCCAACTTACTTCGATTATCGAGGTAGTCTTGTTGCAGCTGGATATACTCCTGGTTTTCCAGGGTTGCCAGTATCTCACCCTTCCTGACTTTCATGCCCTGCAGAAGCTTGGTTGACTTCACAAATCCACCCATGGGAGCCGCAATGGTGATCAGGTTCTGCGGCGGAACATCCAACATTCCATTTACCCGAAGCGTTGTACCGATGGACCTGCGTTCAATGTGTCCTACGGCTATGTTAGCTGCTTTGTATTGCGCCGGTGAAAGTGTAATGATGTTGGAGGCGACAACGGTTGTGTCGGCAGTTTTATTTTCCGCCTGTTTACAGGAAGTTATCGTCAGCGAGATTAGGATGGGAATAACGGCGTATTTCATGCTATATGTTTTAAAAATGATCCTATATAGGCACGCCTGAATATGCATCCCGGCGTGAGATTTGTCATCCTTTTTCGCATTCATTAACGCTGGTGCTTTTATGATGATTTTCATTTATTTCCATTTAAATAATCCATGATGATGATGCTTTGATTGTATTGTTGTAAAGCGATAAGATATCCCTCCTGTATACTCAAGGCTTGTCTAAGGTTGACCAAAAGGGTGGTATAGTCCAGCTCTCCGCTTTCGAAAGCTTTGCGGCTTTGTCTTGTCAACAGATCAGCTGCTGCTAATGCGGAGTTTCTGTAATAGTCCAGGCTGTTTTTGTTTTTGAGAACTTCCTGTATGGCCTGGTTGTACTGCTGCGTAACCGCGAGGTGGTTTGCTTCCTGATGCTTTTGTGCGACCTTGGTCGACAGGTCTGCTGCTTTGACCCTGGCTGTATGGGGAAAAATCCATAGCGGAACAGCCAGGCCTACCTGAAAACCTTGAAAGCGTTTATCAGAACCAAAGTATTGATCCTGACCATTTACAACCTGTGTGCCAATGAGCGTTTGATTAAAATATCCTACACGCAAGTCAGGCAGCGCACGGGCAGCTTCCAGTTTTTTCTGTTGATTTGCAACTTCAACCTGCTGCTGCCCATAGGCTAACAGGGGATTTTGCAGGGAGACTGTGGAATCAATGTCTGTTTCTGTTAAGAAGAACTCCAGGCTTCCTTCTACATCTTCAATCTCAGTTGACTGGCAAAGAAGCTGAAGATGATTTAATGCTATTTGTATGTCAGCACTATTTCGCGTGAATTGGTTTATCATCTCTGCGTGTTGCGTTTCCGCTGCGGTTTTTGTCAATAAGGTGCCTTCACCGGTTTTATATTGTAACGTGGCGGCGCGTAACAAATCGGACAGCAGGCTATCTTGCCGAAGGAGCGTTTGTTGCCGCGCCTTTAAATAAAGCAACTGATTGAACACTTCCTTCACCTGAAGCGTTAGTTCATTTTTTGTAACGTTTTCCTTTAGTGCATAGGCCTTGGTTAAGGCTTTATTTAATGTACTCAACCGTATAAAAGTGGTAGGAAAGGGAATGCTTTGCGTGATGGTGAGGTTGTTGTCATTCTTTTGTATACTGTTATACTGACCATACATCAGGGAAACATCCGTCTTCGGAATATCAAGAGAAGTTTGTTTTAAAGAAGCTTGCCTCTCCGTCTCATAGGCCGACGCCTGAACAACTGGATTTTTTTCAAGTGCTAATTTTATGGATTCGTCAAGCGTAGGTTTTGTCACCTGGGCATTCGCTTGTGCACATAGGAGTAGCGTAGTAAGCCCGGAAAGCACGATGGCCTTTGACTTTAACAATTTTCGGGAAAGTCTTTCGACAATCAAATAAAGAACCGGTAAAACAATTAAGGTGAGCAGCGTAGCGCTGACCAGACCACCAATGACAACTGTAGCGAGCGGCTTCTGAACTTCTGCACCACTTCCCTGAGAGAGTGCCATGGGTAAAAACCCTAATGAAGCTACCATAGCTGTCATCAATACCGGGCGTAACCTCGTTGATGTTCCTTTCATAATAATTTCCATTAGATCCGTTAAACCTTCTTTTTTGAGTCGATTGAACTCGGCAATCAGTACAATACCATTAAGTACGGCTACACCAAACAGAGCGATGAAGCCAACCCCGGCCGAAATGCTGAAGGGCATTCCTCGAATCCATAGGGCGAATACACCGCCAATGGCAGAAAACGGGATAGCGGTATAAATGAGTAATCCTTGCTTTATTGAGCCAAAGGTGAAATAGAGTAGTATAAAAATAAGGATGAGGGCTACTGGCACTGCAATCAGCAATCTTGCTCTGGCTTCCTGCAGGTTTTTGAACGTACCTCCATAGGTCACAAAGTAGCCTGGTGAAAGTTTTATAGCGCTTTCAATCTTTTGCTGCAATTCCTGAACAATACTTTCTACGTCCCGGCCGCGCGTATTGAACCCGATGACGATTCTTCTTTTTGCGTCATCCCGTTGTATCTGATTTGGGCCTACTTCGAGTGTGACATCGGCTACTTGTGTTAACGGAAGTTGCTGGCCGCTACTGGACGTAACGTAAAGATTACGTACATCATCAACGGACTGGCGGTTTTGTATGTCAAGCCTGGCTACAATATCGAAACGTTTTTCTCCTTCAAACAACAGTCCTGCACTTTGCCCGGCCATGGCCGTGTTGATTACGTCATTTACCTGTTGGATCGTTATGCCGAATCGCGCGAGTTGATCGCGCCTCATTCGGATGATGATCTGTGGAAGCCCTGTGATACTTTCAACGAATAGACTTTCCGTACCCTCAACGGTGGCGGTCAGTTTGCTAATCTGTGAGGCGTAACGTGTCAGGGCATCCAGGTCTTCGCCGTACACTTTGATTACTACATCCTGGCGTGCACCCGTCATCAGTTCATTAAACCGCATTTGAATAGGGTGTTGGAAACCAAACCATACCCCCGGAACATTTTCATGTAACACCTGTTGCATCTTTTCGATCATCTCATCTTTGGTTTTAGCACTTACCCACTCAGCCTTATCTTTCATCACCACCATCAGATCAGCACCCTCGATAGGCATAGGGTCTGTAGGTATTTCAGCCGAACCAATCTTGGCAATCACTTTTTCTACCTCTGGAAAATGCTTCAATAATGCTTTCTCCCCTCGAAGCGTCGCGTCAATAGTGGATGTTAGACTGCTGCCTGTAAGTACGCGGGTTTCTACTGCAAAGTCACCTTCGTCCAGTTCCGGTAAAAATTCACCACCCAGCGTAGAGAAAATCAATATGCTGGCCACAAGCAGTAATCCCGAAGCAATGATGATTACAACCTTTTTGACGAGCGCCCATTGCAGTATAGGTTCGTAGAGTTTATGGATCCTGTCGATCATGCGATCTGAAATATTTTTTTTGTGCGTCGGATTCCTGCTGAGAAACAGGGATGAGGCTAGTGGAACATAGGTGAGGGATAAGATAAAAGCTCCCAGGATAGCGAAAATTACGGTCTGCGCCATGGGCTTGAACATTTTCCCTTCAATGCCCACCAGCGAAAGGATCGGGATGTATACGATAAGGATTATAATCTGGCCGAATGCAGCGGCATTCATCATCTTCCTTGCTGATATTCCCACTTCATCATCCATTTGCTGTTGGGTAAGTCTTAGCTTAAAACCGGACGCAGTGATGTGATGCAACGTAGCCTCTACAATAATCACAGCACCATCTACAATTAATCCAAAATCAATTGCGCCAAGGCTCATCAGGTTGCCGGAGACGCCAAATAAATTCATCATGCTTATGGCGAACAACATCGCCAGGGGTATGACAGAGGCTACTACCAGCCCTGCCCGTAAATTGCCCAGCAAAAGAACAAGCACAAAGACTACGATTAAGGCACCTTCCGCCAGGTTCTTGGTTACAGTGTGTATCGCTTGATTGACAAGCTTTGTGCGATCCAGAAAGGGCTCTATGGTAACTCCCTCGGGCAGGGTCTTTTCGATCTGCGCCATCCTTTCTTTAACGTGGGCGATGACTTGTGAAGAATTAGCGCCTTTCAGCATCATCACTACGGCGCCTACCGTTTCATTTTTTCCATTTTGCGTCATCGCACCGTAGCGGATGGAATGCCCAAGTTTTATGGTCGCGACATCGCGCATTAGCAGGGGCAGACCCGAATCGTTGGTACGGACAACAATAGTGTTTATGTCCTCCAAGGATTGGATCAAGCCTTCGGTTCGTATGAAATAAGCACTCGTATTTTTTTCAATGTACGCTCCCCCTGTATTCTGATTATTGTGTTCAAGCGCTGTAAATACTTCACTGATGGAAAGATTAAGGCTGCGCAACTTTTCGGGATCGAGGGCAATTTCATATTGCTTAAGATATCCGCCAAAACTGCTGACATCCGCCACGCCTTTTGTTCCAAGCAGTTGTCTTCTGACAATCCAATCCTGGATGGTTCGTAGTTCCATGATCGAGAATTTATCCTCAAACCCCGGCTTGACACGAATAATGTATTGGTATATCTCGCCCAGGCCCGTGGTTACAGGAGCCAGTTCAGGTGTACCGACACCCTGCGGTATTTGTTTTTTTGCGTCGGTGAGACGTTCACTTACCTGCTGTCGCGCCCAGTATACATCCGTTGCATCAGAAAAAACGATCGTCACCACGGATAATCCAAAACGGGAAAAAGATCGGATTTCCTGGATACCCGGAATGGTGGCCATCGTTTGTTCTACGGGAAAGGTTACAAACCGCTCGATATCCAGGGCCGATTGTGATGGTGCTACGGTTAAAACTTGTACTTGATTATTAGTAATGTCTGGCACCGCATCAATGGGAAGTTGTGTAATAGAATATGTTCCCCAACAGATGAGTGCAACAACCAAAATGCCTATAATCAACTTATTTCGTATGGAGAATTGAATAATGGAATTGAGCATAGCCCTAAATCATGTTAAGAAAAGGAAATAATTTTATGCAGGTTAATGGCGCTTTCTAAGAACGCAGCCGTTGCCTTGGTTCAGTGAAATCAAAGGACAATTATGCCCGGGGTGGCTGCCAGATAGAGAAATGAAAGGAAGATGCGTTAAAAAAGGATTTGAACATTACCATGTTCCGGGAAAGGCTAAATACAAGTACTTTAGTTTCAGGAAAATTCTCAGGAGGGAGGGCAATGGAGATAGAAACCTCCGGGCAGTTAGAATTTTTAAAGGGTAATTGCTGATCACGTCCATAATCTGCATCCTTTTGATCCCTGGTGAAATAATGGAGTACAATAAAATCGAGCAGACTGATCGTCGGACTATGGAGCCGGTGCTCCTGATAATGCTCAAAAAATAGGGGCAAACGCATGAATTGGTGTAGCTCTGTATTTGCCACCAAGTATATCAGAAGAAATAGTATAGGAGAAACTTTTCTCATCTAGCCTTGCAAATAAACGAATAATACTGAATAGATTCTGAATTCTTGCCATTACGGCCAGTCCGGAACTGTTATCTGGTCTATTTACACTCTAGTCATTAATTTTCACTGAAGCTCTAAAAAATCTTTATACGCGCCTTATGCACCCACTAATTCTATTGCACGGTTCAACAAAGCCATTAGGGGAAACCGTGCGCCTTCGCGCCGGGAAACTAAACATGGTCTATGAAGCTGGCTTTCTGAGGCATATTAAAATTGGCGATACAGAGGTCCTCAGAATGATCAACCACTACATACGCGATCAGAACTGGGAAACTATCCCGATGACGATTACAAATGAAAAAATTGATCGGGACGCCCTGCGTTTTAGCATTGTGTATAAAGCCTTGTGCCAACAAAGAGACATTAAGTTTCAATGGAATTGCCATATTCTGGGAGATGAGGATTCATCCATCAGGTTTGAAATTGAAGGGGAGGCCCTCCATACATTCAAGAGAAACCGGTTAGGTTTTACGGTGTTGCATCCCATGGAAACCTGTTCCGGAAGAGATTGTCTCATCATTCATTCAGACAAGAAAAGGCAATTGTTGAGATTTCGGGAGTTTATTGATCCTTACCAACCTTTCGTTGATGTAACAGGTATGGAATGGAAACCCGCTAAGGGAATGGAAGCTGTACTACATTTTGAAGGTGATGTATTTGAAACAGAGGATCAGCGCAACTGGATGGATGCGTCGTACAAAACATATTGCACACCGCTATCGAAACCTTTTCCTGTCATTGTAACAAAAGGCGATCTAATAAGCCAATCTATCCATTTTAACGTAAGGGCTGAGTCAACCATTCCAGCGCAAGACAAAAAACAGCTCACTATTACCGTGGATAAAAGTAAGACGTCACCTTTTCCGCAGGTTGGTTTGCCGCTGAGCAAGCTTGCTCATGACAAACAAACTTTACAATGGATAAAAAACCTCAACATCGATTTCTTACGCATAGAGCTAAATTCAAACGAGCAGGCAATTTCTTTCCGGATCAAGGATGCTCTTGAAACAGGCTTGCCCCTTGAACTCGTTCTCTTTTTTGAGAGAGAATTTAATCCAGGGTTTATGCATTCGCTGCTGCCTTTACAGGATCGCATAAAACAAATCATTGTACTTCCAGCGTATGCTAACGGTACAGACAAAGCGTTGATTGAAATGGTAGTTCCATGGCTTCGGAAAAATTTTCCGCGCTGTAAAATCGGTGGTGGTACGGATGCATTTTTTACTGAACTTAACCGCGAGAAGACGCCCGTAAGTGCGCTTGACTTTCTAAGTTTTTCCGTAAATCCACAGGTGCATGCTTCGGATATATCAACGATGACAGAAAACCTGGCTACTCTTAAGGATTTGGTGACGTCATGCCGGACGATCACGGGCGGAAAAGAAATTCATGTTGGACCGGTAACGTTTAAAATGAGATGGAATCCAGGCGCCATTACAAAAGGAGCGGAAGAATCGGCCCCTGGTATTATGCCCGCGAGTGCCGATTCACGTCAACTTTCACTATTTGGTGCAGCCTGGACGTTGGGTAGTTTTAAACACCTGGCTGAAAGTAATGTCAGTACCATTACTTATTATGAAACCTGCGGATGGAAAGGGTTAATGTTGCACCCTGAACAAACCTGGCCAACGGATTTCTTAATTCCACAAAATGCAGTCTATCCACTCTACATTATTCTCAGGGAAATACTCCGGCAGAAGCATAGTCGGGTGGCAAGGTTGATGAGCAATGATCCACTGACTGTTGATGGACTTGCGTTGGTGGATCGTGACGGAACGGTTACGATCATGCTAGCAAACTACACGCCTTATGGTCAATCTGTATTTCTTCCTGGGGATTTTAAATTTAGCAATTATTGCTCCTTGAATTCAGCCAATGCCGTGGACCTTATGCGGAACCCGGAAGGCTTGAAGTGCATGCCCGCTGAAATGGAAGGCTCTATTTTACTGCCGCCTTTCAGCTTTACGGTGCTCAACTAAAAAAATTTAGTAAGAAAAAACTAATAATGCGCAACCGGTCATATTTCTTTCCGTATCAATACACATGTGGAATTACTTACAAAGTAATTCATCACTAAAGACCATCTCTTCACTCCTTCGCCTTTGTGAAAGGTTCCATTATGGAATAGGAATTGAAAGACCCCTAATAATTGGGCCACTTCTCTACGAAGCGGCCTTTTTTTTTGAGCCGTTGTCCCTGTCTACCCGTAGGCAGGCCTTAAAGGTTACCCGTTAATCATGGAGACTTTGTCATGTTTGTTTTTTATTAAATCTCACCTAAAATGGGATTGACTAAAAAGGCCATTTCATTTAGGTTGTAACAAATTTAAATTTGGACTCAGCGCCCTTTGCGAAAAACTTAGCGGCCTTTGCGTGAAATTCTCACGCAAAGTACGCGAAGGAAGACGCTAAGCGCGCAAAGGGAGTTAGTTTCAGAAGTTAAATTCTGTACCTGAATTTTTATGGTGTACTATTTAGTCGGCCACGTTGGGGATGAGGCCTTAAACTCGATAGAAATACTAAAGCTTGAAACTTGACATAGAAGTAGCGATAACAATTAACGATAACAATTAACGGTTAACAGCAATTGGCACGATGCTAAAGTTCAGTAATTCCGTATACCTGATCACAGAAATATCCACCATTGTTAAAATTTCTTTGTTAGTGAGTTCTTTAAACAATTCATGTGTGCTGTTTACTGTTTTGCCATTAAATGAAATGATCATGTCGCCTTCCTGAAGTTGTGAGCGCGAGGCCGGTGAATCCCCTTCTATCCTGGCAACAAACAAACCTTTCTTGTTTGGCAGATTGTAGTGGTTTCTGACCTTTGGGTTCAACGTCACCTCCTGCAACACCAGCCCCATATAAGCCTTGAATACTTTTCCGTCTTTGATAAGTTGTCGTGCAATTTCTTTAGCGGTATTAATATCCACGGAAAAGCTAAGTCCTTGCGCACCTTGTATCATGGCCGTATTAACTCCGATCACTTCGCCATCGGTGGTGATCATAGGCCCGCCGGAGTTTCCGGGATTCAGGGCTGCATCAGACTGGATCACATTGTCTACCAGCCGCCCTGACTGTGTTTGAAGGGTTCTTCCTAAGGCGCTCACCACGCCGGTGGTAACCGTATGTTGATATCCATAGGGGTTGCCGATGGCTATGACAAACTGCCCGATCTGAAGTTGTGTAGCGTCACCCAACCTGGCAACGGAATATCCTTGCGCATAGATTTTTAAAATCGCAATGTCAGTGTCGGGGTCTTTGCCGATGAGGGTGGCCTCAATTTCGTTTTCATTTAATAAGCCGACCATAATTTTTTCGGCTCCTTCTACGACATGGCAGTTCGTGAAGATCAGGCCATCGGACGAAAAGATAAAGCCGGATCCAGATCCGGCAGGAATAAGCTTACCCTTTACTGTCTTATAAACATCAATTTTTACGACCGCATTCTTTGTTTTGTCTACGGCCTCAATGATCATGGTTGAAAAAGTATCCATAAAAAAATCCTCCTGATAGTTTCTTTTATCAAAGACGTATCCAAGGTGGATTTTATGCTAAAGTGGCTGAGGAATGAGGGATAATGCGCCAAAATGCCCGATCAACGAATAGGAAAGGCTTTTCTGGTTTGTTAAATAACCAGATTTCAGCAAACGCCAACTCTTCTATCGTTTGGTTTGGCAGCAGATTCCAGCGTTAGTCAATAACAATCAGTTTCTTTTTATCGGAGAGTTGGCCTACCTGAGCTTTTATCAGATAAATTCCTTTAGAAAGATTGTTTTCTAAATTCAATTCAATCCGTTGGCCATAATATTCTGGTGTGAAGGACTTTTGCAACACTATATTTCCCGTGAGGTCGTAAATAGTAATCTGGATTGGTGTGGTCCGATAAGAAGTTTTTACCTGAACATTTACTTTTTTATCGATAACAGGATTTGGGAAAACGTTTATACTAAGCCCCACCAGTTCTGCCTCATTGGAGATTCTGATAACGTTTGAGAAAGTAAATGCCTTATCAAAATCTATTTGCTTAATCCGGTAATAGTTGTTGCCAGGCAATGGTTCTTCATCCACGAATTCATAGGCTACATCAAAATTAGAATTTCCATCCACAGCGGAAGGTACCTTATGGAGAACGTCAAACGTTTCACCATTTCCGGAGCGGTGAATTTCAAAGTAATCGTTGTTGTGCTCAGAGGCCGTAACCCAGCGGAGATTTACGCCGGCATGGGTAAGTTCTCCCGTAAAGGATTTCCAGGTAACGGGAAGCGGATTTGTACCGCCTAATTTGTTCCCCAACGTGAACTTGCTGAATGTTGAAAATGAACCGGACAGTATATTGCCTGAGCCGTTGCCTGAGGCGGTGCCATTGATGTCAAACCATGAAGTACCTGCCCCAACATTCTTGACCACGGTGAGATTAGCAAAATCAGTGACTCCGTCAGTACTACCTGCGCCATAATAAAGCCTGATGGTTGCTGACGTCAGGTTGGCAGGGGATGCAGGCCTGTCGATTTGCCAATAACGAACCCCGGATACCCTGTCCACCGTTACGGGCAGCGTGTAGCCCAATGCTGCTGCAGAAGAACTAATATGTTCTGCTGTATAAACAACAGATGACGCATCTGAATGCGTAACGGTAAGTACTGCAGGACGATAGTTTCCACTTTTTCCAAGTGGGAAATTGCGCACGGTGTTGGCTGTTGCTGTGGCTACCTCATAGGTCATGGGCCCGTCGATATAACTTATATTGCTCCCGATGGTTGTCACCGAAGCGTTGAGCAAATTCAGAATATTGGAAGCAGTTGTACTGACCACTCCTGCGGTCATGGTCAGGTTTCCATTGATCGTTGCGGCTCCGCCCATGGTGATTTGAGGTACACCAACATGTGTATTGTTGATCACCGCATTCATATATGAAAATGAATCTCCACCCGAACCTGCGCTGGCCGCAAAGACCTGAGGATATGCAGCACTGTTGTACTGCACTGTGGAAGTATTATTACACGTCAATGCTCCATAGGGTGTTGCGCCCCTGACAAAGTTACGGCCGATTCTCAGTTGTGCTGTGTTATTCAATTCGATAGCTTCAAGGCTTGCCGCTGTAGCCGTAAAATTTATGTCGCGCATAACCGTCAAAATGGAAGTATTGTTGAACTGTAGTTTAATTAAACGACCACCTATTGACGAGAGGTTAATGTCCTGATTTACGACCACTCCGGCCGATCCGTTTACAGTAAACAAATTATCATTAACTGTTCCGCTTGTACTGGCCCATTGTAAGTCTCTGTTAATCGTTATAGAGCTTCCAGTATTTACGGTCGCTCCGAAGCTGGCATCTCCACCCAGCCGGTTAAAGATCAAATTGTTGTTAATGAAAACCGTACTGTTATTTAAAAAATTGAGAGCCCCTGTAAAATTATTGCCGGAGTTGTTCAAGGTCATTTTGCCATTCACGGTCAGGGATGTACTGGCGTTTACGGTCAGGGATGTATTTGCTGTAGCAACGTCAACATATACTTCGGCAGCCTGTTGGGTGGAAGGAACGGTAATATCGTATCCCTGAATATTAGCAACATCACCACCATTGGGAAAAGAAGCGGCTGCAGCTCCGCCATATCCTGCATTTGACCAGGTTGTATTTGAATTCCACACACCACTGGCACGTGAGTAGAATGTGCTGCCAACATTATTGACGCACAAAGTGAATGTTCCCCGTTGGCCGCTGTTCAATACGTCCACTGAAATGTAATACCAGTTTCCAACCACCAGCGTTCCATTCGCGATTGAAACATCATCAGTGGAGGCTACGTATCGGGAGCATGCAACTTGCGTAACTCCGTCTGCCTGCCATAAAGCCAATTGGGTATAACGTTGCGATCCTTTTGTGCCCGTGATATCAACAATAATAGTCACGTTGGTGGTTATCGCCTGAAACTTAAACCAACGATTAAACAAAGGTCCACCGTTGTTCCAGCATGATCCTGCGTTTTTGTCAGCCGTTGCGCCATTTGTAGAATAACCAGCGTCAGCAGAGCACCAATTGTTGAGATCAGTCAGTTCAATTGCACCTTCGTAATAGTCATAATCCACATCGTTCAGGCATAGCGTGAAAGTTCCCCGCTGGCCGCTGTTAAGTACATCCACGGAAATGTAGTACGTGGCACCGGGTGTTAAAGCTGCTGAGCCCACAACTACAGCAGAGGTGCTGGCGACGTATAAATTACAGGTTACCTGTGTTGTTCCATCGGCCTGCCAAAGAGCAAGCTGCGTGTAGCGTTGAGTTCCTTTTGTTCCGGAGACAAACACGGTGACACTAATTCTGCCATTGGCGGGTGCCGTGAATTTAAACCACCGGTTAAAGAGTGGTCCTCCATTGTTCCAGCAGGAGCCTATATTCTTGTCGGGCGTAGCTCCAATAGTTGTATAGATGGCATCAGCGGAGCAGGTATTGATGAGCGA